>ENA-UOUJ01000063-UOUJ01000063.1-activated-sludge-metagenome-genome-assembly--contig:-NODE-63-length-97883-cov-139.760856_pt1 | contig 97883 bp, 83 predicted proteins | sample MGYA00249839_ERZ747224 | MGnify/ENA primary metagenome ERZ747224 (study PRJEB28782, sample SAMN03220277) | activated sludge metagenome | biome: wastewater; feature: sewage sludge; material...
ATTGATGGATATTTTACTTTAACCAAATAGCCTCCTCGATTGTCGGGACGGTTCATTTCATCGGTATAGCTAAGATCACTACCGACGATGATTTGCGTGAACTGGCCGGGTTTGCTTTGGCTGATGGCAGCCAAACCCAAATAACCCGTATTCGGGTTGAGCTTGCCGTACGCAAGCGCCCCACCTCCCGTTAACGGCATGGGGCTTTCGAGATAAGGCCCGCGCGGATTGCTATGCTCGATTGATATTGTAAAGAGGCTATTGTGCGTGTAAGTCACCAGATCAAGCTTGGGTGCGCCAGTTTCGAACGGCAGAATGCTCTGGTTCATTATCAACGTTGCGCCTTGGGCGCCCGCTGAAAGCACTAGAGTCGCCAGAGCAGCGGTCAATCGTTTTGTCAGGTGTTTCATTTGCATTTCATATCCTCTCTTGGTAAAGATGCGGTGGCGCCAAAGGCTGTTGGCTGTTACGGACAAGTCGTTCTGTAGACTATAGTCAGTGGACTATAGTCTACATCAGAAACATAGTACGTGGATGCCCGGCGTACGTGATAAGACAATTATTTCCGCTTTCTCCCAGGTGCTGCGCGAAGCACGCACCAAAAGGGGATATTCGCAGGAACAGCTTGCGTACGAGGCTGGCGTCGATCGCACCTTCATCAGCATGCTGGAAACTGGCAAGCGTCAGCCGACGCTGAGCGTCATCTTTGCACTTGCTGTTGCGCTCAATCAGCGGCCAGAGGAAATCATTGCGGCAACGCAAAAACTCAGCCAATTGCCACGTTAGGTTAATAGTCGGATGGCTGTCGTTTTCGCTCGGGAATTGGATGCGGGCTGATGGATGGCACGCTGTGGGACTGAACAGGCCTAGAATCTCCAGTTCTCCCTGGCAGGAAATTCCTGGGCAGATCAGCTCCAGGATCAATGACTTTTGTTATACCTGTTTTTTCTTGATTCATGATTTGACCCCGACCATGCGCAATAGAGCTGGATGGTGCTGCAATACTTGTACGGTGCAGTGTTTGGTAACTAAAAAGAGATTGAGTGCCTATGTCAAAAAATTATTTGGCACGAAGATACAAGGCTTTTTGTGTTGATCCCGGTACCTGCCGTTCTTCGGTTACGAAGAGATCGGTTCTGGCTTTGACAAGATCAGAAAGTTTTTTGTAACCGTAAAGTCGGGAGTCGAAATCAGGTTGTAACTTGTTGAGGTAGTTGCCGAAATTGCCTAAATTTGCCCACCCGGCATCATCGCTTGATTGTTCGAGTGCGGCCAGAACAAATTTCCTGGGGAATGCCTGTTTTGTTTCCGGCGCCTGAGCAGCAGGCTGTGGCGGGGATGATTTCTGATCATTTTCTGTCTTTTTGGTTCGTTGTGCAGCTGATTCAGTTGCTGTATCCGGGCGAAGAACCTCGGTAAACACAAACTTATGGCAGGCATTGCGGAAAGCCTCGGGTGTTTTCTTCTCCCCGAAGCCGAGAACAGTAAGCCCCTCCTCACGTAAACGCATTGCAAGGCCGGTGAAATCACTGTCGCTTGTAATCAGGCAGAATCCATCAAACTTTCGGGTATAGAGTAAGTCCATCGCATCGATGATGAGTGTGCTGTCCGTGGCATTTTTGCCTGTTGTATATGCAAACTGCTGAACAGGTTTGATGGCATATTTTTGAAGTACTTTTTTCCAGGAAGCACTTGCAGGAGCGGTGAAGTCACCGTAGATGCGTTTCACGGTTGCTTCCCCGAATCGCGCAATCTCGGCAAGTAGTCCTTCAATGACGGCCGCTTGTGCATTGTCAGCATCAATGAGTACAGCTAACCGAAGAGTCGGTTCTTCTGCTTCAATTTTAGTGACTAATCGTGGAGATACCATGCAAGCTCCTGTTTTCTAATACTCATATAATGGGGATTTAGTGAATTCGTGAATATACAGGAGACTGATAGATATCTCGCCATGAATGATTTGGACTTTCAGGAAGTGGGTTCTACAGCTAATCAACCGCAACTGAGCAGTGCAGCTTCGCAATTTGTATAGTTCCGGAATGAGGGAGCGAAAGTCCGGATCGTTAGGATGGCTATATTCAATGCGGATTATTTTTCCTGATCAAACCTTTGTTGTCTCCTTTCTATCACGGATGGGAAGCGCCGTGAAAGACAGGCGAATACACAGCCCTGGTGCATTGTCTTCCATGATGAGTTCCGCCTCATGTGCCGTCGCGATCGCCTTGACAAGGCTGAGCCCAAGGCCGTGTCCTTTTGTAGATCGGCTTGCTTCCAGGCGCACGAAACGCTCGATCACACGGGCTCTGTCGGCGACTGGAATACCGGGTCCATCATCTTCGACTGTGAGGATGGTGTGATCAGCCGCACGGCTGAGGATGACGCTGATCGTGGTCCCGACAGGCGTGTGCCGCATGGCATTTTCGATCAGGTTGACCAGCAGTTGCGATAGCAGATGTCGTTCACCCAGGATATGGAGATCGTGATCCAGCCGCACGATCAGCCTACGGCCATTTTCTTCGATGTCAGGGCGAAATGCATCTGTCACACGTTTAGCGACTTCCGTCAGTGATACCGGGGTGAATGTCTTGCGAAGCGTGAGGGATTCGATCTCGGAAATTTTGAGCAGAGAGGAAAAGAGCTGCTGAATTTCGACCGCAGTGGCAATCGCGCGTTCTATCGTGTGGCGATAGTCCTGTGTGTTCCGACAGTCTGTAAGCGCCAGCTCGAGCTGTTGTTGCAGTCGGCCGAGTGGCGTGAGCAGATCATGGGCGATATCGGTCGAGATCTGCTTCAGATTGGTGAGCAGTTCGGCGTTCCGATCCAGCATGCGGTTGAGTGTTTCAGCAAGGCGATCGAACTCACCTGCACGATTGTTCCGGTCGATACGGCGAGAGAGATCGCCGGCAGCGATCGCATTGGCTACCTTACTGATATTGTCGATACGCCGCCGGGTGATCAGGCCCAGGATCCATGCGCTGCCTATGCCCATCATGAGCATCACTGAGGTCATTCCTGCCGTGATCCAGCCGATGACTGCATCGATCTCTTCGACAGGCATGCGATCTGCAGCGACAACCAGTTGTTCTCCTGCAGGCAGGATTACAGTCAGCGCCTGATGTGCGCGGCGATCACCTGTGGTTTTGTTCCCGACATAAAGGTGTTCTCGCCAGCCGGCCTTGCTGGGCGCTTCAGCTTGAAGTGAGCCTGCCAGCCGGCGCCCCTGATGATCGACCAGCAGATAACCAAGACCACTGTTTTTGTGACGATCGTGATGTGAATCGACCATGGCAGCAAGGGCAGCAAGTCCGCCGCGATCATATTCCTCTATCAGTAAGCTGCTTTCAGTGGTGATGCGGTGATCGAGTTGTTGCTCAAGTTCCTCATGCGCAAAATATCGGCCTACCAGACCAGAGAGGACAGCCAGTGCGGTAAGCACCACACTTACCATGACAGCAAGGCCGAACGTCGTCCGGGGAATATGCAGTTTCATTCGCTGCGGATCATATAGCCTGCGCCGCGGACTGTGATGATCGCATCCTGATCGAAGTCGGCATTGAGCTTCGCGCGCAGGCGACTGATATGGGTTTCGACAATATTGGTCTGAGGATCGAAGTCAAAATCCCAGACTCGTTCAAGCAGCATCGTCTTTGTCATGACCCGATGAGGATTACGCAGAAGTACTTCAAGCATCAGCAGCTCACGCGGCTGAAGATCGATGCGCCTTCCGCCTCGGCGGGCGATACGCTTGCCGAGGTCCAGTTCGATGTCCAGCACGCGGAGGCTTGTTTCCGGTTCCAGAACGGCAGGTCTCCGGATAATCACGTTGAGACGCGCGTGCAGTTCGGAAAATGCAAAGGGCTTGACGAGATAATCGTCCGCACCGTTCTCCAATCCTTCCACCCGGTCCGCTATCCTGGTCATGGCAGTGAGCAGCAGCACTGGCGTTCGGATGCCGCCAGCACGTAACATTTTGAGGATCGACAGACCGTCGAGTCCGGGTAACATGCGATCGAGGACAATTGCATCATAGCTTTCCTCGGTAGCACGGAAGAGCGCTTCACGGCCATTGTCGACCGTGGAGACGATATGACCCGCCTGCATCAGTCCGCGCCGGATGAAGTTCAGCGTTTCTTCATGATCATCGGCAACAAGAACTCTCATGGTGCTCATCATACTATGATCGGGTTATTTCACCTGTCCTGATGGCTGTTTCCATCCGCCACCCAATGCCCGGAACAGAGCGATCTGGGTCTGAGCGATCCGAAGGTCCGAAGTGGCCGCCAATGTCGCGATGTCAGTTCGGGTAAGCTCGGCGTCGAGCACCAGCAGATAGCTGTCGGCACCGAGACGGAAGCGCGCTTGTGCGCGGCGAACGGCTTTCTCACTCTCAATGAGTGCAGACATGAGCTCAGCACGGCGTATCTGTTCGGCCCGATAATCCGCGAGCGCAGTTTCAACCTCGCGCAGTGCACGCAGGATGACTGCATCCCAAGTTGCAAGCGCTGCTGCTTCCTGGCCTTTAGCCGCAGCGATTCTCGCACGTACAGCACTCCGGTTGGGGAAGGACCAGGTGATGAGTGGCGTCAGAATGGCGTCGAACCTGCCGGCGATCAGGCCGAGGGAACTACCCAGCGAAATTTTCGGATAAAGATCCGCGTGAGCAATATCGATCCGGGTAGTCGCAGCGATGACGCGCTGCTCTGCTTCGCGGATGTCCGGGCGGCGAGCGAGAAGGGCGGTTCCATCTCCAACCGGAAGAGGCACTTCGATCTTCGGGATGCTGTGGCAAGAGAGGCGCCATCCATCCGTCGCTGACGGTGGAAGGCCTTCGAGGGTTGCAAGCCTGAACAGGGCTCGTCGGCGATCTGCTTCCAGTGGGGCGAGATTTGCCCTGGCGCGCTGCAGCACTGTCTGAGCCTGGGCGACTTCCAGTGGCGAGACTTCGCCTTCCTGAAACTGCTGGTCGATTAGCTGGAAGCTGTGTTCATGCGCGTGCACCAGAGATTCGGTCAGCGTGCGGGTTTGCACCGCGCCGCAATAGTCGATATAGGCCGCTACGGTGTCGCCGACGACCGCGATCCGTGCGGCATCCACCAGTGCAGCGGATGCTGCGGCATCGGCACGAGCGGCACGGACACCGCTGCTCAATCGCCCGAACAGGTCGATTTCATAGGCAACCGTTGCCCCCAGTTCGTAGCTCGTCTTTGGAATCGACGAGGTACTGGGTTGCTTGTCCGCCTGATCAGGGCCTGCACCACTCTCGATGACGGTTGCCGGCAGTCGGATTGCGTCGGCCTGTCGGACCATCGCGCGGGCTGTTTCGAGATTGGCGATGGCGATATGCAGATCGGCGTTGGCGGCGAGCGCCCGTTCGACATGGGCGTCGAGCTCAGTATCATCAAAGAGATGCCACCATTGGGCGGGCAGCGCCGTGGCCACTACACCCGGTGTGTGCGCCTCGATAAACTCCGTCTGGGCCGCAGGAAGCGATAAGGGCGAGCGCACTTCGCTGGTGGTGCCGCAAGCCACGAGCGAGGTGAGGGCAACCAGGCTGAATAAGGATATCCTGATCATGCGGTCACCGTGGCGGCTGGAGCTTCGGGTTGCGGAGGTATTTGAGATCCCCTGGCGAAGCGCAGATAAAGGGCGGGCATCAGCAGCAGATTGAGGGCGGTCGAGCTGATCAGGCCGCCCAGAATCACCAGTGCCATCGGATGTTCGATCTCGTGGCCCGGCGCATCGCCGCGCACGACCAGCGGCAGCAGCGCAAGTGCGGCGCAGGATACGGTCATCAGGATCGGGATCAGCCGTTCCTCGGCGCCACGCAAGACCAGTGCGCGTCCGAACATTTCGCCTTCCTTTTCTTCCAGATGGCGGAAATGGCTGATCATCATGATGGCGTTGCGGGCAGTAATGCCGAGGACGGTCACGAATCCGACCAGCGCGCCAAGCGATATGACGCCGCCCGACAGCGCGACCGCGATTACACCACCGACCAGCGCAAAAGGCAGGCTGAGTGCGATCAGCCCTGTGAGGCGCAGTGAGCGGAATTCGAGCCAAACCAGCAGCAGAATGCCCGCAAGACACAGCAGTCCGAGCGTCAGAAGCTGGCGCTGCGATTGCTGGAGTGCGGCATATTCACCAAGAAATTCGGGGTAATAGCCGCTGGTGAACTTCATTTGGCGTACGCGGGTTTCGACAGCTGTCGCCACCGCGCCGAGATCGGAACCGGAAATGTTCATCGTGATATCGATGCGCCGCGAGCCGTTCTCGCGCTTGATCTCGTTGGCTGCGGGCATGATGCGGATATCCGTGACATCGCCGAGCCGGACCTGCGCACCGCCGGTAGCGGTTCCTTGTACTGTTGCGCCCGCAGCCGGTGCCTCGATCATCAGGTTGCGCAGCGCATGAAGGTCGCCGCGTACTTCCTCGGTTCCCCAGACCGTGACGTCGAGGCTGCGCTGGTCGTGATAAATCTCGCCGACTTTTACGCCCTGGATCAGGGTTGCCGCGGCCCGGCGAACTTCACCTGTGGTCAGCCCATAAGCGGCAAGAGCTTCAGGTTTGGGCTTGATCTGGACCTGGGGGATGAGGCTTTGCATCTCGACCTTGAGATCAGTGACGCCGGGCACATTGGCGATCGCCATCTTCACCTGCTCGGCCATCGTGCGGAGCTGATCGATCTCTGGCCCGTAAACGCGCACCACGATTGTGGCTCCTGCTCCCGTCAGGACTTCCTTGATCCGCTCGCGCAGATAGGTGAGTACATCGCGCTGGAGGCCGGGATAACCGTCGATCACCTTCTGTATCTTCGCGACGCTCGCATCATAGTCTGCGCTGTCGTCGAGACTGATCCAGAGCTCGGTGAAGTTGGGGCCATAGACTTCATCGCCTGCCTCGGCGCGACCGATATGCGCCCCGAAATTGCGCACTCCTGGAATGGCCCGCAGTTCCTTGCTGGCGCGAATCGTCACCCGATCCATCGCTTCGATCGAGGTGCCAGGCTTTTCGACGAAGTGCATCAGGAAGTCAGTTTCGCGGAAATCTGGCAGGAACTGGTCCTTGAAACTCAGATAACCGATGCTGGTGACCGTCAGGCCGACCACAATCGTCATCACAGCGAGTTTTGGCCGTTCGATGAGGCGCGGCAGGACAGGGCGGTATCGTGCCTTGAGAAAGCGCACGAAGCTCGTGTCTGCGTGCCGGATGCCATCACGCGGCATCAACAGAAGGCAGAGTGCTGGCGTTACCGTCAGCGCGACGAGAAGTGAACTGCCGATCGCCAGTACATAGGCCGTGGCGAGCGGGCGGAAGAAGGTGCCGGATACGCCCTCAAGAAAGAAGATCGGCAGGAATACCAGCATGACGATCAGGCTTGCGAATACCACCGCACTGCGGACTTCGAGCGAGGCCGCAAGAACGACGTTGAGCGCCGATCTGGGTTCATCGAGCGCGGCGTTGAGTCGCAATCGTCGGCCGATATTCTCGACGTCGATGATCGCGTCATCCACGATTTCGCCGAGCGCGATCACCAGCCCGGCGATGACCATGGTATTGATGCTGATATTCCACCAGCTCAGCATCAGCGCAGCACCCAGCAGTGACAGCGGGATGGCCGTGAAGCTGATCGTCGCTGAGCGCCAATCCCTGGTGAAAAGGATCAGCACCATTGTGACCAGCGCGCAGCCGATCGCCATTGCTTCGGTGAGGTTGCCGAGCGATTTTTCGATGAAGGTGGCCGGGCGGAAGATCGTGCTGTCGACTGCGATGCCGGTCAGGCCGGGCTTGAGTTCCGTGAGCGCCTTTTCGACACCGCGGGTGACGTTAAGGGTGTTTCCGCCCTGCTGCTTTTCGACGATCAGTAGAATGCCGGGTTTGTCATTGATGATCGCATTACCGATCGGCGCGGCATGGCCTTCCCTCACAGTCGCGACATCGCCTAGCCTGATCGGCGCTCCGTTGGCGAGCTTGACCACGGTACGGGCGAGATCCTCCGGCGTCTCGAGCGGAGAGAGGTGGCGCACCGCAAGGCGCTGGTTCGGCGTATCCACGAAACCACCGCCCAGGGATACGGCAGCGTCACCGGTCGCGCGCTGGACTTCGGCTAGCGTTACCCCGGATGCGCGCAGGCGGGCAGGGTCGACGAGTACCTGAAGCTGGCGATCGCGCTGGCCCCAGACCGCGACATTGGCGACGCCGGGCACGGCCATCAGCTTGGGTTTGATCGTCCAGCGTACCGCATCCGACAGCGTCATCTGGTCGAGCGTATCCGACGACAGGCCGATCTTCATGGCCCGGCTCGTCGCGGACAAGGGCGGCAGCATGACGGGCGGACGGATATTGGTCGGTAGGCGCGGCGTGACCACCGCTACGCGTTCCTGGACGAGCTGCCGGGCACGGATGATGTCGCTTCCTTCAGCGAAGATTATTACGATGGAGGATAAACCCAGTACTGATTTCGAGCGCAGTGTCTTGAGTCCTGGCACGCCATTGACCACCATCTCGATCGGGATAGTGACGAGGCTCTCGACCTCTTCGGTCGACAGGCCGGGCGCCTCGGTCTGGATCTCGACCATCGGCGGGGCAAATTCGGGGAAGACGTCGAGCGGGACGCTGCGCGTCGTATTGATCCCGACGAAGATCATGACGATAGCAAGCGCCAGCACGAGGATGCGCTGCTGCAGGGCGTTGGTGACAAGCCAGCTTAGCATCGAGTGTGCCTTATTTTATGCCGAATTCGGTGCCGAACAATTCAGCGGCACCGGCGGTAACGACCTCCATTTCAGGTTTGAGGCCACGCGCGAGAAGAGCCTGGCCGTTCTGCACCGAAGCGATCTCGACGCGCCTGCGCTCGAAGCTTCGTTCGCCGGTCGAGACATAAACCCATTCGCCGCCGTAGATATCGCGCAGAATTGATGATGATGGAATGGTAAGACCGCTGGTTTGCCCCTGAGCGGGAAGTTCCACCGCAATGCGCTGCCCGATTCGGAACGAGGTACCGGCATTGCCGAGCGCATAGTAGAGGTCGACCGTAGCCGCAGCTGCATTGGCGGAAGGCGGGCCGTCGACCGGCCGTGCCGACCGGCGCGTACTCCCATCGCCGAGTGCTGCGATCTGGGTGGGTGCCGAGCGGATGATACGTGATATATCTCCGGCCGGAACCGGCACGCGGATCCACACCTGGCTTGTCCGGTTCATTGCGGTGATTGGCGGTCCATATTGCGCCCGCTGGGTCTGGGCGACGCGCAGGTTTGCGCGTGCTACCGCGACCACAGCTAGTGCTTCGTCACGCAACCGCACGCTACCCGCTTCCTCACGCACGAGCGCCTCGGCGCGCGCTGCGTTCTTGAGCGCGATATCGAGTTCCGCCCGGTTCCGCACCACATCGCCATCGGCGCGAGCCTGGTTCGATGCGAGCGTGGCAAGATCACTCGCCGATGTCACCGGGACCCCGCCCCCTGCCGGAGGAATGATAACTTCGCCGTGCAGCATTATGTTATTTGTATTTTTACTGTCGCTGGCGGGTGCAGTCTCGATACCGAGACGCTGGATGGCGTGTGCTGACAGAGTAAGCCTGAGGAGATTGGTTTCGTGGCCGATCAGTTCGACCCTGGCGGGCTTGTCCGGCGCTACTTCCGGTTGGGAACTATTGCAGGCAGTCAGGAAAAAGATAGCTGGCAGGGCCATTGTCATGAGAGAGGATCTGGGCATTGACATAAAAGACCTCGTTTGCAGATTGAATCCGATCTATCGTACATGGAGCAGTTTCGTGGCAGCTTTCGGCTTCTATACAGATTGCGAACCTTCGAGACGCGGTATTACACCTGATTTGATTGGGTAACGCGCTGTGTAAGAGATGGCGCGATGTTGTGTGAGTGTGGGGCAGGAACCGGTTTTAGTCGATGTGCGCAGTGAGAGCGATCAGAGTTGATCACCCGGATTGGGAGCATTATCTCCGCGTATTTTTTGACATGCTTGCAAAACGCCAAGGGGCTCGTTACACCACCTCCGCGAGCAGCCACTCGCGAAAGGCCATCAGTTTCGGCAGGCTGGCACATTCCGGTCGATAAACGATGTAGTAGGCCAGCTCCGACGGGAAGCTGATGTCCGGGAACAGCCGTACCAGACGCCCGCTTGCCAGATCGTCGCGTGCCATGATGCTGCGTGCGAGTGCAATGCCGTGTCCCTCGATCGCTGCCTGCAAGACAGCTGCGGAGTTGTTGATCTGCATGCCGCGTTTAGGAGTGGTATCTGTCACACCAGCTTTCTCCATCCATGTTTCCCATGTCGGGAAATTCGCGTGGCCGTCCATCGATAAGTCGTGGATCAGGGTTTCATGAGCCAGATCGCCTGGCTTATACAGGTGCCGCTGACGTAACAGTTCAGGCGAGCACACCGGATAGATTTCTTCATCCATCAGTTTATCTGCCTTCAAGCCTGGCCAGCTTCCCATGCCGTAGCGTACGCCGATATCGACTCGCTGGGCCACGAAATCCACTGGTTTGTGGTTGGTGTCCAGGCGCACATCCGTATCTGGCCACGCAATCTGGAATCGATCGATGCGCGGCAATAGCCATTTGGCGGCAAAGGCCGGGCTGACGGTCACGGTGAGTACCCCGCTGGTCGATCCTTCCCGCAATCGTTCCAGGCCAAGTGCCAGTCGGTCGAAGCCCATTCGTATGTCCGGTAAAGCACGCTCGGCCGCCTCGGTCGGAACGAGCCGTGCTCGACCACTGGTGCTTCTCAGGAACAGCGGTGTACCCAGCCAGTCCTCCAGCGTGCGCACGAGTTGGCCAACAGCAGCGGGCGTGACGTTCAGTTCGGCGGCCGCCGCAGAGAAGCTTTGGTGACGGGCACTGGCCTCAAAGGCACGCAAGGCGTTCAGATGAACAGGTAACTTCATAGCGATAAAGTTTTTATTTCAATTAAAGATACTTTATCTCGTTTGTCAGTGAATAGGAACGGGCGAATAATTTCTTCTAAGTTGAGTATCAGTAGTTCATTGATCGTGATGGTACCGGATATCCGATATGTGAAGCATCAATAGTTTTTCTGATGATAGATGCTGATGTTTCGGGCGGTTTCATGAGTTGAAGAACGTATGTCGAGTAACTTTTGGAGGAATTCTGGATGGAGAAGATGACATTTGCTGTCAGTACTACCAGTGAGGGGATGGCAACGACTGCGATTGCCCGGGAATACAAAGTTGTGATTGATGCCGATACTGAGATGGGCGGTAAGGGAATGGGGCCCAATCCAATGGAAACCGCATTGTCTGCGCTGGCCGGTTGCGAAAATATCACTGCCCGCATCATTGCTCAGGAAATGGAATTTGATCTGCAGGGTATTGATTTTGAAATTACAGCAGAACTGAATCCGCAGGGGATTATGGGCAATCCGGATATTCGTACCTACTTTGAGAAAGTGGAAGCAAAGGCAGTACTGAAGACGACGGAATCTGATGATCGAATCCAGACGCTGAAGCGGGCTGTCGAACAGCGTTGCCCGATGTATGGCATGGTCAAGGCAGCGAATGTTGAAATGATTAGTCACTGGGTTAAAGCTTAAACAAAGGAGAAACGCAAATGGTCTATCTGCAAATCACCCTCAAAATCGCCGATGCCAACCGGGCTGCCGCCGCGGGTATCTATCAAAAGTACAAGGCACCCTTCCTCAATACCATCGTCGGCGCAAAATCCAAGGAACTGCTGGTACGTGACGAAGATGTGCAGGTGCTGCACGGCTTTGACACCAGCGAAAATGCGAGTGCTTATCTGGAAAGTGAGCTGTTCACTGCTGATGTGGTCGGTAGCCTTAAGCCACTGCTGGATGCTGCGCCTGAAATACGTATCTATCAGGTCGCATAACCCCTCATCGCCGGTTGCCACGCCGGCGCCTGGCAACGAATCGATCATCACGCTTATTGGAGAACATCATGACGAAGAAAGGAAAGGGGTTCATAACAGCAATCGTTGCGCTGATTTCGAGCTTTACGGTAATGGTTCTGTTACATGTTTACGGTCCTGGATCCGCATTCATGTTGCAGCCAGCACCTGCCACACATTCGATGACAGACATGGCATGGATGATGGTATTGGGCGCCCTTGCAATGATTCTTTTTTTCGGCGGTATCGTAACCCTCATTGTTTTATTTGTACAGTTCCTGACCGGGCGAAGCCGACAGCATGATTTGCGGTCAGACTCCGGTGCGTGAGTGGAAGCAGCACGACCCGAATCAATGCAGCTTGCGGATGCGGTCTGGCGTTATGTATGGCTGCCATGGCAATCTCAGCGGGTGAGAGGGAGTACGGCATAGATTTTGTTATTCAAACTCATCTTTTCCTGATCTGCTTTTACGTCGTCTGCCCACGTTTCCGATTATGACGCTGACTACGCGAGGATAGGCGATTTGTTCAATCATCGAAAAAGGAAAGTATATGACGGACATAATGGATCTCATCAGAGCTGCACTGGTTGGAATCGGCGGCACGATCATTCTTGATATCTACGCTTTCCTGTTGCAGCGCCTGTTCGACGTGCCGGCTACCAACTGGCAGATGGTCGGGCGCTGGCTAGGTCATATGCCAGGCGGCAACTTCATCCAGACTAATTTGGGACAGGCAAGGCCTGTACCAGGTGAGCGTGTGCTGGGATGGATTTTCCATTATGTCATTGGTATCGGCTATGGACTGTTACTTGTCGCGATTTGGGGCAGCAGGTGGCTGTTTGAACCCGGCATCACCGAGCCTTTGATTCTTGCACTGATGCTGCTCGTCCTGCCTTATTTCGTAATGATGCCGGGAATGGGTATGGGAATCGCTGGCTCACGAACACCCAAACCCTATGTCGCGTGTTTGAAGAGCATGGCTGGCCACTCTATATTTGGTATTGGCATGTATCTGACCGCGCGACTTCTGGAAGCCACTGCCTGATGTTTAGCACTGCCTGATGTTTAGAAGTGAAATTGCCATCACGGACGCAGGGTTTGCCGAACTTGTCATCGTCCAAGTTCACAGCAGTGGAGTGCCAGAACAAACGCGTGGAACTTGAGTAATAAATAGGAAAAGCTTTCGCACCACTGTAAAAATACTTTTAAGGAACTATCTATGGAAACCCGTGTTTTTAATTCTTTTATGATAGGGCTGGCATTGGCGGGGGCAGGTATCTTCTGCCCGTCTTCACAAGCACGCGACTTGGTTCCGGATGAGCAGCGTCAACCATCTGCGTCGCAAGGATCGAGCCACAAGCATTATGAGGCTTCCCCCATGACAAACCAGCCAGGGCATGACGGATACCTGGCGCCCAGACTGCAGAATCTGGGAGTTCATACATTCCCGGTCAGTACGCAAAATAAAAAAGCACAGCTGTTCATCAATCAGGGCATCAATTTAGCCTACGGCTTCAATCATGCCGAGGCACATCGTGCATTTCGCGAAGCCGCACGACTCGATCCCGCACTCGCAATGGCATACTGGGGCCAGGCATTGGTATTAGGTCCCAATATAAATGCTCCCATGGACCCCAAAGACGAATCTGATGCGTTGAAGCTGATACAAAAGGCAAAATCGGTGATGACAGCTGCATCGGAAAGGGAACAGGCGCTGATCAGTGCGCTGGAGAAACGTTATTCGGGTGATGCCGGAGATCGCACGGCAAATGACGAGGCTTATGCCGAAGCAATGCGGATGGTACATCAGCGTTTTCCTGCTGACCCCGATATCGCAATGCTTTATGTGGAATCAGTGATGGATCTGCGCCCCTGGGGATACTGGATGCGGGACGGTCATCCCCATGAGGGAACAGCTGAAATCGTGGCACTGACCGAGGAAATGCTGCGCCGCCATCCCGCCCATCCTGCTGCGCTGCATATGTATATCCACCTGATGGAGCCGACGAACACCCCCGAGCGTGCGGAGAAAGCAGCAGATACGCTGATGCCGCTGATGCCGGCAGCAGGGCACATGATCCATATGTCGTCGCATATCTATCAGAGGGTGGGGCGTTATGCAGATGCAATGAGGAGTAACCAGTTGGCAATCACCGCCGACGAGAACTACATTGCCCAATGCCAAGCCCAGGGATTATATCCGATGGCCTACTATCCGCATAATATCGATTTTCTTGCGTTTGCTGCCACGGCAAGTGGCCAAAGCAAAATCGCGATTGAAGCCGCTCGCAGGACCGCCAGCAGGATAGACGACGCCACCCTAAAGGAAATGCCCCTGACTGCCAAATTTCGTATGGTTCCCTATTGGACTCTCGCGAGGTTCGGATACTGGCAGCAGATACTTGATGAGTCTGCTCCGCCCGCCACGAATGTTTTCCTCAGAGGCAGCTGGCATTATGTTCGGGGCTTGGCATTTGTCGCCACAAAGCGTCTTCCTCAAGCTGAGCAGGAATTGGAAATCCTGCGTGAGATCATGAATGATCCAAGTCTGGATGGGGCGCTTTTATCCAAGAATACAACACGTGCAGTCCTCAGAATCGCTCCTGAAGTGCTGGCTGGTGAGATTGATGCTGCGCTCGGCAAATTCGATTCAGCTATAGTCCACCTGGAGCGCGCAGTCCGTTATGAAGATGCATTGGTTTATACGGAACCGGCTGAATGGCATTATCCGCCCCGGCTTGCGCTGGGCGCAATCCTGCTGGAAGCGGGATATCCGGATGAAGCAGAGACAGTCTACTGGGAAGATCTGAAGCGTAATCGTGATAGTGGTTGGGCTCTCTTCGGGTTGCAGCAGGCCTTGCATGCTCAAAAAAAGGAAGCTGAGGCAAAAGTTATTGAGGCACGTTTCAAAAAGGCATGGAATCAGGCCGATATCACGCTGACAGCATCGCGTCTGGGGCGATGATCATAACGAACCCTAAAAACCAAGGAGGATAGAAACTTCGACAGACTTCAACTTCAACAATCAGTGAGCATACGCTTTCCGGTAAAACTTACTTTACCTTTAACTCAAGGAGAATACCTTATGAATAATATGCCCAGCAAAAAATCGATTATCTCTCTCGTGCTCGGGTCTGCTCTTGCTGCAACGCTCGTGGCTGGCTCTGCTGCTTCTGCGGCTGATAACCCTTTCACTGCACAATCTCACCAAAAAGGTTTTATGGTGGCGGGTAGCCACAATGGTGACAAAAGTGAAAATGGTAGCAGCAAGGACGCCCCCGGTGATAAGAAACATAGAGGGGCCCCCTGCGGAATGTTCATTATGGCAGACACCGATAAAGATGGCAGAGTAAGCAAGGAAGAGCATGCCCGCCATGCGGAAATGATGTTTGATCAAGTGGATATCAACAAGGATGGGTATATCGACAAAAATGAAGCCAGCGAAATGATGAAAAAATGCCCTGGCCATGGCCAGGGTCACAGCCAAGGATAACTGACCCATTCTGGCGCTTCAGCTTTGTCGAAGATCGATTAAACACATCTTTGGCAAAGCTGGTGTTTAATCCCATTTCAGTGCACACGGAAGAAGGCAAACTCTACCTGTTCGTTGCCATCGATTGCGTCTGCCTGGAAAACGGCACGGAACATCGCTTGACGAAGCCGAATCATCCCTAGACCAATGCCTAAGTCGAGCGCGCATGGATTGCACCCTCAAAGAAGTAGCCGTCAAACAATACCACTACAAATACCACTACAAAAATCATCATCAACTGCGAGAACATCTCTACAACTTCCTGAATGCTTATAACTTCGCTAGGTGACTCAAAACCCTGCGAGTACTTACACCTTACCAATACATCATCAAATGTTGGCAAAACGAACCAGAACGCTTACCATCAATTAATCCCACATTATATGTGGGATTCAAAATTGTTTAGCTCCAGACTTATCACGGCGGATAGAAAACTGATTACCGCATTTCCCGATATAGGGATAACAGTGAAAGATTACCCGGCTGCATAACCTTGACAAACTGACTACTACGATGCAGACAGGTAACTCAACCCTTTACTGGCATGATTATGAAACTTCCGGTGCAAACCCTCGTCAGGATCGGCCGGTTCAGTTTGCCGGGTTGAGGACAGATGAAGCACTCAATGAAATCGGTGATCCGCTGGTGATCTATTGCAAGCCAGCATGTGACCGTTTGCCTCACCCGGAAGCCTGTCTGCTTACCGGCATTACGCCACAAATGGCAGAAGCCCGGGGGCTACCGGAGCCGGAATTCATCGCACTGATTCATGCACAGTTGGCGCAACCGGGTACTTGCGGAGTGGGCTATAACACGTTGCGATTCGATGATGAAGTCACCCGGTTTACGCTGTACCGCAATTTTTATGACCCCTACGCGCGTGAATGGCAATCTGGCAATTCGCGCTGGGATGTGATCGATCTTGCCCGTATGACTTTTGCTCTGCGTCCGGAAGGCATCAACTGGCCGATCAACGGGGAAGGGAAACCCAGTTTTCGGCTGGAGGACATCACCACAGCCAATGGATTGGTACATGACAGTGCGCATGATGCGTTATCCGATGTCCGGGCTACGATTGCGCTGGCCCGCCTGCTGCGTGCACAGCAACCGCGCCTGTACGACTGGCTGTTTCGTTTACGCGATAAACGTGCAGCTGGCAATTTGCTGGATATGAAAACCCACGCCCCGGTTTTGCATACTTCCCGTATGTACTCCTCCGAATATGGCTGTACTACGCTGGTCATGCCACTGCTGCCTGAAACCGGTAATGCCAACAGTGTTCTGGTTTATGACTTGCGGCATGATCCCGCTGAATTTGTCCTGCTGGATATCGATGCACTGGCGGAACGTCTTTTTACACCGAAAGAAGAGCTGGCAGAAGGACAGCAGCGCCTGCCAGTCAAAGCGGTCAGGCTGAACAAATGTCCGGCACTGGCACCACAAAAAGTTCTGAATGATGAAATCGCCAATCGAATCAGACTGAATGTCGAACAATGTCAGCAACACTGGCAACTGTTACTGCAGCATCCGGATTTCATGCAGCGAATCAAACAGGCGTATTCCGGCAATAAAGTATTTGCAGAAAACGATGCCGATCTGGCGTTGTACGATGGTTTTGCCAGTGACCACGATCGCAATCTGTTCCCGCTGGTGCGTGATGCAGAACCAGGGAAACTGGCTGACCTGGCCGGAAAATTTCAGGATGAACGGTATATCGAGCTGTTGTTCCGTTATCGTGCCCGCAACTTTCCCGATACCTTATCGGTTCAGGAAGAACACCATTGGCAAATGCATTGCCGCAGACAGCTTGGTGAAAATGCCATCAACGGTAGCCTGACATTGAATGAATATCACCAGAAACTTCTGCAACTACGAACCGATTGCCCTCAGCAGGCGCAGCTGGACATTCTGAGTGAGCTGGAAGCGTGGGGCAGGGCACTGGCACAGGAAAATGATCTGCCCTGGCCGCCTGATCATTCCGGATCGGAAGAACAGACTGATTGATGAGCGAACAGATCAGGCTGGAAAATCTTACGATTTTCATGCAACGCAGGGCAGTGAAGCATGTTTACCTGCGGGTGCATCCACCGGATGGCCGGGTGACACTGGTGGCACCAACCGGTACCCGGCTGGAAGTGGTGCGTGCGTTTGTCACTGCAAAACTGGACTGGATTCACAAGCAGCAGGCAAAACTGCAAGCGCAGGTCAGGGAAGTCCCTCGGCAATTTATCGGTGGGGAAAGTCATACCGTATGGGGGCGTCATTACGTGCTGCAGGTGGTGGAGAAATCAGCCGGGCTGTGTGTGCTGATGGATCAGCAGACCATCACCCTGCAGGTGCGCCCCGGTAGCGATCTGTTCAAACGTGCTGCTGTGATGCACGCCTGGCATAAATCCCTGCTGCATGCCGTGGTGCCTGATCTGATCGGAAAATGGCAGGAGCGACTGGGTGTGAGTGTCTCTGCTTACTTTCTGCAGCAGATGAAAACCCGCTGGGGTAGCTGCAATACGAGGCGTCGCCATATCCGGTTGAATACCGATCTGGTGAGAAAACCGCAGGATCTGCTGGAATATGTTGTGGTGCATGAGTTGGTTCACCTGATCGAACCATCGCATAACAAACGGTTTGTCGGGTTAATGGATCAGCATTATCCGGCCTGGCGCGAGGCCACAGCGGAACTGAACCAGATCCCCCTGTCGGCGATACGGCCGCGCGGATAGGTGATCAGCCTGATTTTTATTTCAGCAGTTACCCGGTCAGGGTTTCATCCAGCAGTTCAATCCAGTGGCGCACAGGCAGCGAAGTGCCGCCTTGCAGGTGCATCTGGCAGCCGATATTGGCGGTAACTACCAGATCAGGGTTCTCCATGGTTAATGCAGTGATTTTATTGTCGCGCAACTGGCGGGAAAGTTTGGGTTGCAGGATGGAATAGGTGCCTGCTGAACCGCAACAGAGGTGGGGATCAGCAACTTTGGTCAGGTTGAAGCCTGCCGCTTGCAGAACCGGTTCGACTTTTCCTTTCAGCTTCATGCCGTGCTGCAAGGTGCAGGGGGCGTGAAAGGCAAGATTGCGTGGAGATGAGGATTTCGATGTCGCTTTTTCTGCTTCCAGTAGCGGGATCAGTGTGGAAGCTTCGGCCGTGATGATTTCGCTGATATCCCGGGTCAGGCTGGAGATCTTTGCAGCTTTTTCGGCATAATCCGGATCGTGTTGCAGCAGGTGTCCGTAATCCTTGACAGTGACACCGCAGCCGCTGGCCGTGACGATAATGGCCTCAACCAGATTCTCGGATCGCGTGACAAAAGGCCACCATGCATCGATATTGCGGCGCATGGCGTTCAACCCTTCTTCCTGTGCATTGAGATGGTAGGCAAGTGCGCCGCAGCAGCCAGCTTGTTCTGCAGCCATCACTGCAATACCGAGCCGATCCAGCACACGTGTGGTGGCATGGTTGGTGTTGGGCGTCAGCGCCGGTTGTACGCAGCCGGCGAGTATCAGCATGGAGCGCGTGTGGGTTTTGCCGGAGGGGCTGCGTGCGGTTACCGGTTTCGGGAATATCGTCTTTTTCAGGCGGGCAGGGAGTAGTGGCCGACCCATACGGGCAACGCCCATGAGAGTGCTGAAAAGGGTGCGGTTGGGCAGCAATTTGCGCAGGGCATAACGCTTGAAGGTGGCATAAGGGGTGCGTTGAATTTGCTGTTCGACCATACCGCGGCCGATGTCGAGCAGATGCCCGTACTGTACACCGGATGGACAGGTGGTTTCACAGGCGCGGCAGGTCAGGCAGCGATCGAGATGCAGCTGGGTTTTTTCAGTGACTTCCTGGCCTTCCAGCATCTGCTTGATCAGATAAATTCGCCCGCGCGGGCTGTCCAGCTCGTTTCCCAGCAGCTGATAGGTGGGGCAGGTCGCGAGACAGAAACCGCAATGCACACAACTGCGCAGAATGGCATCTGCTTCTTGTCCTTCCGGCGTGTCTTTGATCAGATCAGTCAAACGGGTTTGCATGGCTCAAAACTCGATATACAGTCGTTGTGGATTGAGGATACCTGCTGGATCGAACTGCTGTTTCAGACGTCGGTGGATTTTCAGCAGAGCAGGGGAAAGCGGGTGAAACACAGGAATCGCTGTTTTATTGCCGTGAAACAGGGTGGCGTGACCACCGGCATCCGCAGCGTGTTTGCGGATTACGGCAGCATCGATATCTTCATCTGTGATGAACCAGCGCAGTGCACCGCCCCATTCGATCAGCTGTTTACCCGGCAGCGAAAGCGGGGGGGTGGTCGGCTTGATCGACAGGCGCCACAGTGATTTTTCGGCGGATTTTCCTTCCTGGAAAAACGGGTGAGTATGATCTCTGATCGATTCCCAGAAATCATCCTTGTCTTTGATTTCATCCCCCCCCAGTCTGGCATGTGCGGTTTGCACGGCAGATTCGGCACCGGAAAGCCGGACGTAAAGCTGATCATTATGAAAACAGGTGGCAGAAACCAGCAGTGGCTCAGCTGTGCAGCGGCGCATGATTGCCAGGGCTTCGGGTGTGCTGGCCTGGAAGCGAAGGGTGCGTTCTACTGCCGGTTTGGGAAGCACTTTGAGCGATATTTCGAGCAATACGCCCAGTGTACCCATTGCACCTGTCATGAGGCGGGACACATCATAGCCGGCAACATTCTTCATCACCCGCCCGCCAAAAGACAGAGTACTTCCCTGGCCATCCAGCAGTTTGGTACCTAATACATAGTCACGCACCGCACCGGTATAAGCGCGTCTGGGGCCGGACAATCCGGCTGCGACACACCCGCCCAGTGTGGCAGCTGTGCTGAAATGAGGAGGCTCGAAAGCCAGCATCTGGCTGTGATCGTGCAACAGCTTTTCCAGCTCGGCCAATGGTGTTCCGGAACGGGCGGTGATCACCAGTTCGCTCGGCTCATAATCGACGACTCCCTGCCAGGTGGACGTATCGAGTATGGAAGAATGCTGTAAAGCCTGCAGATTGCCGTAAAAATCCTTGCTGCCGCCACCGCGGATGCGCAGCGGCTGTTTATTTTCGATTGCCGCGTTGATAGTGTCGATGAAATGATCGGGAAGGGTTTGCATGACAAAAAATTAGAATCTGGGTATTTCCGGGAATTTTTCAGCTCCCCGGTGTATGTGCATGGCACCGAATTCGGCACAGCGGTGCAGCTCGGGAATCGCTTTGCCCGGATTGAGCAGTGATTGCGGGTCGAATGCTGCTTTGATCGCATGGAACCGGTTGCGCTCGGCATCATTGAATTGCAGGCACATCTGGTTGAGTTTCTCGATTCCTACACCGTGTTCGCCAGTCAGCGATCCGCCTGCTTCGATACAGATTTCCAGTATTCGCGCCCCGAATGCTTCCGCCTTTTGCAGTTCACCCGGATGATTGGCATCGTACAGAATCAGGGGATGCAAATTGCCATCTCCCGCATGAAATACATTCATGCAGCGCAGGCCATATTCTGCCGAGAGCTGTTCGATTTGTTCCAGCACGTGTGCCAGATGCTTGCGTGGAATGGTGCCATCCATGCAGTAGTAATCTGGTGAAACTCTGCCTGCTGCCGGGAAGGCTGCTTTTCGTCCGGCCCAGAAGCGCTGCCGTTCGGCTTCATCCTGCGCAAGGCTGATCCGGGTAGCTCCGCTTGCCTGCAGAATGGTGCGTATCCGCTCGATTTCATCAGCGACTTCTTCCGCCATACCATCGGATTCACACAGCAGAATTGCCGCTCCTTCGAGGTCGTAACCCGCATGCACGAAATCTTCGACGGCGTGAATGGTGATCTTGTCCATCATCTCCATACCGGCTGGAATGATACCGGCCTGAATGACGCTGGCGACGGCTTCTCCAGCTTTTCTGACATCGTCGAACACCGCCATGACCAGTTTTACCGTTTCCGGTTTGGGCAGCAGTCTGACCGTAATCTCGGTGACGATCCCCAGCATGCCTTCACTGCCCGTCATCAGTGCGAGCAGATCGAAACCGGGACTGTCGAGTGCATCTGCACCGATTTCCAGCAGATCTCCTTCGATCGTCAATACACGCAGCCGCAAGATATTGTGGACGGTCAGTCCGTATTTGAGACAGTGCACGCCTCCTGAATTTTCTGCCACGTTTCCGCCGATACTGCAGGCGATCTGGGAAGAAGGGTCAGGCGCGTAATACATTCCATAATATGCAGCCGCTTCGCTGATGGCCAGGTTACGGACACCGGGCTGCACACGCGCAGTACCGGCTGCAGGATCGATTTCCAGAATACGGTTCAATCTGGCTAATGACAGTAAAACACCTTCTGCGTGAGGGAGTGCGCCCCCAGACAAACCGGTGCCGGACCCACGTGCTACCACCGGAATACGTTCGGCCTGGCAGGTTTGCAGGATAGCGGCAATTTCAGCCTCGGTTCGCGGCAGCACGACGATCATTGGTAGCTGCCGGTAGGCGGACAGGGCGTCGCATTCATACGGTCTCAAATCCTCTGCCTCGTGCAATATGGCTTCCGCAGGCAGAAATTTGCGGAAGGCTTCGATCAGCTGGTTAGTGTTCATGGGCAGATTCAGTGGAGGTATCGAGGGTATGTCCGGCCAGTTGTTCGAGGATGCGCACGATGGCTGAACTGTCCTGTTGCGCGTCTCCTTGCGCAATGCTGGCATTATAGAGCGATTGAACCAGTGCAGTGCCTGGCAGGCTGACACCCAGTTCCGTGGCACAATCCAGTGCGATGCCGAGATCCTTCCGGTGCAGATCGATCCGAAAACCGGGAGTGAAGGCATGTTTGATCATGCGTTCTCCATGTACTTCCAGGATGCGCGAGGCGGCAAACCCTCCCAGCAGGGCCTGTCTGACTTTATTGGGATCAGCTCCGGCTCTGGAAGCCAATACCAGGGCTTCAGCCACAGCCTCAAGCGTCAGGGCCGCGATGATCTGGTTGGCCGCCTTGCAGACCTGGCCAGTGCCCGGATCACCGATTCGCGTGACAGTTTTGCCCATCAACGCCAGTATCGGCTCGATTTCCGCAAAAACTGCCTCGGTTGCCCCGACCATGATCGTGAGGGTGGCATTCTGTGCACCAATATCTCCACCTGATACCGGGGCATCCGCGTACTCGTGGCCGAGCTGCCTGATTCGTGTAACGAAATCCCGGGTTCTGATCGGGGAAATCGTGCTCATGTCGATGATGATTTTCGACCGAGGCGGGTTCGCAGACAGCCCTTGTGCCACTCCGTTTTCGGCAAACAGCACCTTTTCAACATCAGGTGTATCCGGCAACATCAGGATGATGATATCCGCTTGTTCAGCCACAGCCCTGGGGGTGGGGCAGGCCAGCCCACCCGGCACTGTCAGCTCAGCAGGTATGCCACTGCGTGAGTTGAGATAAACCGGGTATCCTCCCCGGATGAGATGGCCGGCCATGGGTTTTCCCATGATACCCAGGCCGATGAAACCGATCGTTGTCATGTGAACAGTATTACCGAGAAAATGGGTTTTATCTGCCGTTAAGCGATCCCGGTAAAACAGGTAGACTGTCCGGTGATTCGGCTGGCTTTGGATCTGTCAATTTATCTGAATCCGTGTGCTGGCAGCAAGCAATCGTAGTATAGCAGCCAGTCTTTCGTGAATTGATCCTATCTGCAAGAATCCGTATATTTCCAGGTTCTTCCGGTTTTGCTGGCTGAGTACCGTTATTTCATCAGCAGGAATATCCTGGATTACGTATCCGAAAAATATTCAAGGAATAAATACATGACACGCAGAGGCCTCATCCTTGCGGGAGGGTCCGGTACCCGGCTGCATCCGGCGACGCTTGCACTGAGCAAGCAGCTGTTGCCGGTATTCGACAAACCCATGATTTATTATCCGCTCAGCACCCTGATGCTGGCAGGTATACGCGATATTCTCATCATCAGCACGCCGCAGGACACCCCTCGTTTTCAGCAACTGCTGGGTGACGGAGAACAATGGGGGTTGAATCTGCAATATGCTGTGCAACCTTCACCCGACGGCCTCGCACAGGCTTTTCTGATTGGCGAGGATTTCATTGGTAACCATCCTTCTGCACTGGTGCTGGGAGATAACATTTTCTATGGGCATGATCTCCAGCGTCTGCTGACTCATGCCATGATGCGCACCGAAGGAGCCAGCGTATTCGCTTATCATGTGCATGATCCGGAGCGCTATGGTGTAGTCGAGTTCAATGCACAGGGCAAGGTATTGTCACTGGAAGAAAAACCGATACAACCAAGATCCAGTTATGCGGTGACCGGGCTGTATTTTTATGATACGCAGGTCGTCGATCATGCCAAAGCACTTAAACCCTCTGCACGCGGCGAACTGGAAATCACCGATCTCAATCGTTGTTATCTCGAACAGGGCAACCTCAGCGTGGAAATCATGGGGCGCGGCTACGCCTGGCTGGATACCGGTACGCATGCAACCCTGCTCGATGCCAGTCAGTTCATCGCTACCCTGGAAAACCGGCAGGGTCTGAAAGTTGCCTGTCCGGAAGAAATTGCCTACCGGCAAGGATGGATAGATGCAGCCCGGCTGGAAATGCTGGCCCAATTACTGGCTAAAAATGGTTATGGTCAGTATCTGCTGAAAATACTCAGGGAAAATGTGTTCTGATGAAAGTAACTCCTTTTGCTATTCCGGAAGTCGTACTCATCGAACCCAAAGTATTTGGTGATGAACGCGGCTTCTTTTTTGAAAGTTTCAACCAGGCCCGGTTTGAAGAAACTGTCGGCAGGGAAATCAATTTTGTGCAGGATAATCACAGTCGTAGCGTGAAGAATGTCCTGCGCGGTCTTCACTACCAGATACAGCAACCGCAGGGAAAACTGGTGCGGGTGGTGCAGGGTGAAGTTTTCGACGTGGCAGTCGATTTGCGCAAAAGCAGCCCGACCTTTGGCCGATGGGTGGGCCAGGTTCTTTCTGCAGAAAACAAACATCAGCTCTGGATACCTGAAGGATTCGCCCATGGCTTTGTCGTACTGAGTGATACCGCAGAGTTTCTTTATAAGACGACGGATTACTATGCGCCTGCCCATGAGCGTTGTCTGCTCTGGAATGATCCAGTGCTCAATATCCAGTGGCCACTTGGGATTGCGCCTGTTCTTTCAGCCAAAGATACTCAGGGCAAGCCATTCAACGAGGCGGAAGTATTCGCCTGATGCGATTTATTTTTCCGGTGCAGCAGGCGCAGTTGTCTGCCGAATCTGATCTGAAAGTGAGAGATTGATATGAACGTTCTCGTTACCGGCGGTGCCGGTTACATTGGTTCTCATACCTGTGTCGAATTATTGACGGCCGGGTATGAAGTAGTGATATTCGATAATTTCTGTAACAGTCATCCAGAGGCATTGCGCCGTATCGAACAGATCACCAGTAAGAAAATCACTATCGTCACAGGCGATATACGTAATCAGGTTGCGATAGAAAAAGCGTTGAAAGATTACGGATGTGAGGCTGTGATTCACTTTGCCGGGCTCAAGGCGGTAGGAGAATCGGTCGAAAAGCCGCTCGAATACTATGACAATAACGTCATCGGTACTCACCGGCTGCTGGCAGCAATGCAAAATTGTGGTGTCTATACACTGGTTTTCAGTTCCTCGGCGACGGTTTACGGTGAGCCGCAGCGTCTGCCTCTGACGGAAGATCATCCGTTGTCCGCTACCAATCCGTATGGCCGCAGCAAGCTTATCATCGAGGAAATGTTGCGCGATGTGTATCGGGCTGATCCTCGATTTCGTATCGCCATTCTGCGTTATTTCAATCCTGTCGGGGCGCATGATAGCGGCCTGATTGGTGAAGATCCGCAGGGTATCCCCAATAATCTGATGCCTTTCGTTGCGCAGGTTGCCGTGGGGCGGCGTGAATATCTGAATGTATGGGGGAATGATTACCCGACGCATGATGGAACCGGTGTGCGAGATTATATTCACGTCGTGGATCTTGCGCTGGGGCATCTCGGTGCACTGGATTACCTTACCGTGCCGCAATGTATGGCAATCAATCTGGGTACAGGCATTGGCTACAGTGTTCTGGACGTGATCAAGGCCTTTGAGGAGGCCAGCAGCCGGCAGATAGATTATCGGCTTGCATCCAGACGATCCGGTGATGTAGCTGCCTGCTACGCAAACCCTGCACTTGCTGAGAAGCTGCTGAGGTGGAAAGCACAACGCGATCTTGCTGTGATGTGCAGGGACCACTGGCGCTGGCAGAAGAACAATCCGGCAGGGTATGTATGAATCGATACCCTGGTGAGCATCGTTGTAAATGATCGTAACCTGCTAAATAAGCAGAACTATTTTCTTGCCGGCCCTTCCGGGATATGGCAAAATTCCGCCCGCCGTGCAGTTTTTGTGCACGACTTGACCATCATCAATTCCCTCAATTAACTCATCTCAAAAATATGAAAGAATCTGAACAACCATCGATCATTCTGAATGAACGGGTCATCCAATCCAGCATTGCTGCAGAGACTATGTCAACGGGTGGTTCTGTAGCCAGTGCTCCGGTCAAAGCGAGCAATGAGCCAACTGCAGTCATTGACAGTGTCTCACCTATACAGATGGGACATGATCTTGTCGAAGACGCAACGAAAAAGAAAAAATTCAAAGTTGGCCAGATTCTGATAAGGGGGTTCTTATGCACTCCTTTTCTGGCCTATGCCACGGCATTGTGCGCGTTGCTGGTTTCACAAGGCTGGCCAACGGCAGCAGCTGGCCTGCTTTTCCCGGCAGGCTACGTGATGCTGTCAATACTGGGTCTGGAGATGGCGACAGGTAGTTTTTCAGTGATGCCGATGGGACTCTTTGCCGGCAGATTTGGATTGGGGAGTGTGATACGCAACTGGTCCTGGACGTTTGTCGCCAATCTGATTGGTGGTGTTTTCTTTGCGTACCTGCTTTGGTTCTCACTGACCAAAGGAGGAGCAGTCGAACCTCCAGGGGTTCTCACTACACTGGCGCATCTTGCAGAAAAAAAGGCTTCCTATGCAGGGTATGGGGTGAACGGCTGGTTTGCAGCCATTGGTATGGGAATACTGTGTAACTGGCTGGTGAGTCTTGCTCCGGTTTTTGCCAAAGGATCGCGCAGTGTGCCCGGTAAGGTCATGTTAATGTGGTTACCACTTGCGACCTTCTTCTCACTTGGTTTTGAGCACGCGGTGGTTAATATGTTTGTCTTCCCGATTGGCATTCTGTCGGGTGCAGATGTGACGATTTCCCAGTGGTGGTTGTGGAATCAGATTCCCGTCACGATAGGCAATATGCTGGGAGCGGTGATATTCAATTCAACCTTGTGGTATCGCACGCACAGGGCATAAAGCAAAGACTGCAGTGATCTGCCGGAGGGTGGATCACTGCAAATTTCAGGTATTGATGATTTTGGTTCCAAACATCACTCGAAGTGTCCAGGCGATTGCCCAGGCACTTCCAATCAGCAGCAGTAACTGCCCTAGAACACGCTGATCACTCAAGAGATAATTTGCGCAGAGACGATCGGGCAGATCGAGATAGAGCCACCCCAGACGCATGAAAGTGGCCCAGAATTCCAGTTTCAGGACGCCTTGTGCAATTGGATTGAGCTGGGGCCAGCTTACTCCCAGTGCGATACCCATCGCCGGGACGGTGATGAATTTTCCCAGCTCCACGTACCATTCGGATACAGCAGCATCCAGTGCGCGTGGCAGCATCCAGTAGGTCATGATCACAATGGCGAGAGCCATACCTGTTATTCCCCACCGGTTCCATGGAGCTATTTTGTTGCTCCAGCTTTCAGGCAGTGTTCTGCCGAATATCCATCCGATGACTGTCAGTGCCGGGAGCTGAACGAGCATGTGCGTTACCATGCTCTGTTCCAGAAAGCGCTGCATCGGGGGGAGGGTAAGTATGATGAATGCTGCCAGAAGCAGCCATTCCGGTTTAATTTTCAGACGCATTATCCTTCCCCTCCAATGCCTGATTCAGGTAGGCGCGTAGTTCATCCATCTGCTCCATTCCAAAAATAGCGACCAGTTTTCCATCCGGGTTGATGATATGGTAACCGGCAGAGTGTGTATAACCACCGTACTCATCAGGAATGACGATCACTTTAAAGAAATCGAGGATAGCTTCTTTCTGGGACGGGCTGGTTGGCCGGGCAGCTACCCAGTTTTTGAAATCAGCAGAAAAATGACTTAAATGTTCTTTCAGTCTTTGGGGCGTATCTTTTTCCGGATCGAAGGTGATACTGAGAAAGCGCAGCTTGTCTGATTTTCCCTCGTCAGAGAAATCTTTTTGCAGATTCTTGAGGTTACCGCTAAGTATCAAACATACGCTGGGACAACTTGTATAGATGAAATCTACAACAATGAGATGCCCATGCCAGTCTTGAAAAGTGAAGGTTTCTGCATCCTGATTCTGCAGTTGCCAATCGGGTACAGAACGGGGATTTTCACGAATTTCAAGGCGGCGTGCTTCTTCAGCTGTAAAAGCACGCCCTCCATCGGTACTTATCCAAAGAATGAGTGTTCCTGAGATGGCTACGAAAAGTGTTGCCAGGAAAGTCCTCATTCCTTTTTCCTCCTATGGTGAGGGGGTATCGATTATCCTTGCCAGATTCCGGCAATTCTCCATTCATACAGGAGAAATTGCCGGTGTTTCTGTTTTAACGAGGGTTGCTGGCGCCTGGCAAACTGACCAGTGCACGAATGATGAACAACAACATTCCCAGAACAACCAGTGCAGCGGCAACAGTTCCTACCTGAGCAAAACTGACCCATTCAGGCATGTGTGCTGCCCAGCGGCGAGGAATACTGCTTGCACCGCTGGCGAGGAAGACCATGGATGTCATGAATGCACCGATCAGATAGGCATAGAAACCAAGTTTGTCGGTTGCTTTAGGTTGTTCTTTACTGTCACCTTCACCCGCCAGAAAGTAGGCGAAGCCGATGAGCATCGGCAGTAATCCCAGCAGCAGGTAGAAATGGAAATGACCAGGTACCCACAGTGTGTTGTGGAAAGCACGGTTAACCGTAACCATTGCATCCAGAATCGCAGGGATTACACCAGCCCACCAGCCAAACATGGATAAGAACAGCAGTTTGGCCGAAGTGGTCCATTTGATACCTGAACGGTATACGATCATCAGGGCACCGTAGCCGGTAACCACCATCACTGGAATACCACTGCCAAAAGAAAGCACCTGTCCTACTACGAGTGCCCAATTCGGCATCGCGAAGTCCATCATGAGGTGGTGTGGATAGACACCCATTACCATGAATACAATTGCAAACCAGGCTGCATAAAATGGTTTATTGGTTTTCCATGGACGACCAGTGTAGCGTGGCAGGAGTTCATAAACAGCGATGACTGATGCGTAGATAGTGGCATTGATGACAACGTGGCCAAAGAAGTAGATCAGGTTTTTCATCAGCAGCGCATCTGGCTTGAATTCAGGATAGAACAGATTGATCAGTCCCATCACCAGTACCACGGCACCTGCAGCGATACCCATAAAATTGACAATCAATACCATTGTGCTGGCAACTACTGCCGCTGGATGTTTGTAGTCTACCGGCTCTTTACCGAAAAGCTGGGTAAGTCCCAGTGCACGAGCCAGACTGCCGTAGCGAGCCAGAATGGCACGGCCAAAGTCCAGATAGAGGATAAGGAAGCCGACTCCGATGATAAGCAGACCAGCTTGAAACAGTGCTGCTGCACCATTCGACCAGGCACCCATTGAAATGGCGGGTAGCGGGAAGAGGAACGTCCATGCACCACCATATTTACCAACGAAAATGGAGCCGAGGATCAGCACGACACCTGTCAGAAAAATAAAGAAGTTCGTCCAGAAAATCCCGTTGCTCAGACGAACGTACTGACGCAGGAAATACCACTGTACACCGGTTGATGTGATCATTGCCGCACCCACAACGCCTACACCGTGCACAGTCATAATCTGATAGAACAGATCAGCGCCAATTTCCAACCAGGTACCTTGCGCTGCACGCATGGTAAAGCCTGCAATCATCATTAATAAAAATACTAAAAATCCCGCAATTAAATGGGATTTGACGGCGATCAATGCATTCCGATTTTCCGGGTCGGAATACTCAATCTTTCCATTTACTTCAGTTGCACTCATTGTGTCCTCCAATACGTTTTTAGCTGTATTAAATGTTGTACTAATTATTCAACGGTCAATTCGCTAATCATGGCGTGATGTGCCAGACCACAATATTCCAGACAAAGAATTTTATATTTTCCGGGTTTGTCGAACGTATGAATAAGCTTATTGGTGTAACCCGGCATCGCCTGAGTTTGGGCAACTAATGTCAGTTTTTCATCGTAGATACCGAAACCATGGTTGACATCAGCAGAAGACACTTGAAATTCAACCGGTTGGCCTGCCTTTACGGTAGAAGGTGTCATTATCCAATACCATTGATGGCTATCCACAGTGACATTTTGATAGTCACCACCCGAGTATTCTTTTTTCTGATCGGGTGTTGGAAATGGATTCGTTGAAAGCACAGAGACGGTAATTCCTAATACAAGCAGAAAAAGAAACCATTTGCTGCGTACACCGTACCATTTTTTTGTGATTGACGGATAATCCGGATCAGCTTCCTTCGAATTGGCAATCACAAAATAAAAGACTGCGATGACCAAACCGATACCCACGAGTGTGATGGCATAAACTGTTGAGATCATTTTAAACTTTCCCCCTCCTTGTTTGTTAAACAAGTCGCGGAATCTACATTTGATAAAAGTTGCTGTCAACAGTTAATTATCGAAGGTCAAAATCCATTTTTGTCTTGTGGTTTATTGAGTTAGCGTTGATCGACCCCGGAATAAAAAGGGCATTTTTGCATTGGACGAGATGATGTTTTTAGCTTCTTCACCGGGTATGCCATTGCACTGCCGGCACAGAGATTCTGTTACTGAAATGGGCTTTATGGGATAATTGCGCGCATACGGCTGGTACTCATATCTGGATCAAAATGAAAACGTTATATGACAAACTCTGGAGTGACCATGTAGTGCATGCGGAATCGGATGATCCGAATGGCATGGTTATTCTGTATATCGATCGCCATCTGGTACATGAAGTTACCAGCCCTCAGGCTTTTGAGAGCCTGAAGCTGGCCGGACGCAAACCCTGGCGGACTGGCTCGATTCTGGCGGTAGCCGATCATAATGTTCCAACGACGGATCGAAGCAGTGGTATCAGCGATCCTGTATCCCGTTTACAAGTCGAAACGCTGGATCAGAATTGTGAGGAATTCGCGATTACCGAATTCAGAATGAACGATGAACGTCAGGGAATCGTTCATGTGATCGGGCCTGAGCAAGGTGCGACACTGCCTGGTATGACCGTGGTGTGTGGAGATTCCCATACCAGTACACATGGGGCATTTGCTTGTCTGGCATTTGGTATCGGGACATCCGAGGTTGAACATGTTCTGGCGACACAATGTCTGGTTGCCCGGAAATCCAAAACTATGCTGGTCAGGGTCGAAGGGGGTCTGCCACCTGGTGTGACGGCCAAAGATATTGCACTGGCTGTTATTGGTGAAATAGGTACGGCCGGCGGTACGGGTTATGCCATTGAATTTGCCGGCAGTGCGATACGATCGCTTTCCATGGAAGGCCGGATGACGCTCTGCAATATGGCGATCGAGGCGGGTGCCCGTGCAGGTATGGTTGGAGCGGATGAGGTTACGATCGATTATATCAAGGGGAGACCCTTTGCCCCGCAGGGAGCACTGTGGGATCAGGCGGTGGCTTACTGGCGTACATTGAAAAGTGATGAAGATGCGGTGTTCGATCGGATGGTGGAATTGAGGGCAGTCAACATCAAACCGCAGGTAACCTGGGGCACCTCACCAGAAATGGTGACTACTGTGGATGGGTATGTGCCCGATCCTGCGGATATCAGCGATCCGACCAAACGCCATGATGTCGAACATGCACTCGGGTATATGGGACTGAAGCCGAAGATGCCCATTCAGGAAATAACGCTGGATAAAGTTTTCATTGGTTCCTGTACCAATTCACGCATAGAGGATCTGCGTGCAGCAGCAGAAATCGTCAAAGGAAAACGGATTGCCCCGAATATCAGGCTGGCTATGGTGGTCCCTGGTTCCGGTCTGGTCAAATCGATGGCCGAGAAGGAGGGGCTGGATAAAATTTTTCTGTCGGCGGGATTCGAATGGCGCGAACCCGGATGTTCGATGTGCCTGGCCATGAATGATGACAGATTGTTACCTGGAGAGCGTTGTGCCTCGACTTCCAATCGTAATTTTGAAGGCCGGCAAGGCCCCGGCGGGCGAACACATCTCGTCAGCCCTGCCATGGCAGCCGCTGCTGCAATAGCTGGCCATTTCGTTGATGTGCGTTCTTTTATTCGGTAAGTGAGGTTTTTTTATTTTTAAAGGAGATCGATAATGAAAACGCTGTCCACATTATTTCTATTGTTGGCCATCGTTGCACAGTTGACTGCCTGTAATACCATACAGGGATTTGGCAAGGATGTTCAACGTGGCGGTGAAGCCATTGAAAAAACTGCAAAATAAACAGAATGGAAAAATTTGAGCAGTTCAAGGGAATAGTTGCGCCACTGGATCGCGCAAACGTGGATACGGATGCGATTATTCCCAAGCAGTTTCTGAAATCGATCAAACGCTCAGGTTTTGGCCAGAACCTGTTTGATGAGTGGCGCTATCTCGATTATGGAGAGCCGGGGAAGGATATTTCATTACGGCAGCTTAATCCCGATTTCATATTGAACCAGCCGCGCTATCAAGGGGCCAGGATTCTGGTCGCACGCGACAATTTTGGTTGTGGATCCAGCAGGGAGCATGCTCCCTGGGCTTTGCAGGATTATGGTTTTGCTGTAATCATTGCGCCAAGTTTCGCCGATATTTTTTATAACAACTGCTTCAAGATCGGTCTATTGCCAATTGTGTTGGAAGCTTCCATCGTTGACAGGCTGATCAGGGATACACTTGAGACAGACGGTTATCGACTGGAAGTGAATCTGGATGCGCAAACCGTGACGACCCCTTCCGGCGAGATCCACCGGTTTGAAGTTGATTCATTCCGTAAGCACTGTCTGCTTAACGGGCTGGATGAAATCGGGCTGACGCTGCAGCATGCCGATAAAATCAGAACATTTGAAATGAATCGTCGCGATCGACAACCCTGGCTATTTTTACAGCAAAATGGAGACAAACTGAGAACATGAAAATTGCGCTGCTTGCCGGTGACGGGATCGGGCCTGAAATCATGGCTCAGGCTGAGCGGGTATTACGCTACTTCCAGCAGGAAGGTTTACAGATCGAGCTTGAACCTGGTTTGCTGGGTGGTTGTGCGGTGGATGCCACCGGTGAACCTTTTCCGGAAGCAACACGCCAGTTGGCAATCGAGGCGGATGCCATACTGCTGGGGGCAGTAGGTGGAACTCAATACGACGGCTTGCCTCGCGATAAACGGCCAGAGCAGGGGTTACTGGCCATTCGGAAGGAACTCAACCTGTTTGCCAATTTGCGGCCGGTAGTGCTGTATCCGGAGCTGTCGAATGCTTCGACACTGAAGCCGGAAGTTGTCGCTGGTCTGGATATTCTGATTGTGCGTGAGCTGACTGGAGATATTTATTTCGGGAGACCGCGAGGCATCGAATACAGGGACGGACAGAAAGTGGGCTTTAATACGATGATTTATTCTGAATCAGAAATCAGGCGTATCGCTCATGTGGCGTTTCAGGCAGCAGGCAGGCGAAACGGCAGGCTTTGCTCGGTGGACAAAATGAATGTCCTGGAATGCACGCAATTATGGCGTGATGTGGTGACGGAAACTGCGCAGTCGTATCCGGACGTTACGCTCTCACACATGCTGGTGGACAATGCAGCGATGCAGCTGGTACGCAACCCCCGGCAATTCGATGTGGTGGTTACGGGAAATATGTTCGGTGATATTTTATCAGATGAAGCATCCATGCTGACAGGCTCGATCGGAATGCTTCCTTCTGCTTCTCTGGATGACCGAAATAAAGGTTTGTATGAGCCTATTCACGGATCTGCCCCGGATATCGCCGGGAAAGGGATTGCCAACCCGTTGGCGACTATCTTATCTGCGGCAATGATGTTGCGATACTCTTTCAATCAGGAAACGGTCGCATCACGAATCGAGCATGCCGTTCAGAAGACATTGCAGCAAAGCTATCGTACCGAAGATATTTATGAAGCGGGTATGAAAAAGGTCGGTACTGTGGAAATGGGGGATCGTGTCCTGGCGAACTTGCGGTCCCGGTGATTCTACTGTTTCGTTACATGCTGTTTTTCTATTTCTGTTTATCGCCCGGTTTTACCGCTTTTTTCTGATTCTTTGATGGTATGCCGGATAGTAAGCTGTCAGGGGTGCGTAACATTAAAACTATTTTGTAAAAGGTTGAGTGAATTACATGAAACAAGTCGGATTTGTGGGCTGGCGCGGTATGGTGGGCTCTGTTCTCATGCAGCGGATGCGTGAAGAAAATGATTTCTCATTAATCGAGTCCGTGTTCTTTTCAACTTCGCAAGTGGGTGAAAAGGGGCCGGATATTGGCCGGGAAGCAGGGTTACTCAAGGATGCCTACGATATCGCAGCCTTGCGGGAAATGGATATCATCATATCCTGCCAGGGCGGAGATTACACCGGCGACGTTTTTAAAAAGCTGCGTGAGTCCGGCTGGCAGGGATATTGGATTGATGCCGCTTCTACACTCAGGATGAGTGATGATGCAATTATCATTCTTGATCCCGTTAATCGTTCGGTGATCGATGATGCATTGAATAAGGGTGTCAAGAATTATATCGGGGGTAATTGTACGGTCAGCCTGATGCTGATGGCCGTTGGCGGATTGTTCGACCAGGACATGGTTGAGTGGGCAAGTATCATGACTTATCAGGCGGCATCAGGGGCAGGCGCGCAAAACATGCGTGAACTGCTGCAGCAGATGGGAGAAACTCACGATGTCGCAAAAGATTTACTGGAAGATCCTGCTTCCAACATATTGGATATCGATCGCAAGGTTGCTGAGAAATTGCGTGACAAAGAATTTCCCGCTCAGAATTTTGGTGTTCCACTGGCTGGAAGCCTTATTCCATGGATCGATCGCGAGGTTGCACATGGACAGAGCCGGGAAGAATGGAAAGGGCAGGCCGAGACCAATAAAATTCTTGGGCACGGCGATGACCCCGTACCGGTTGACGGGATTTGTGTGCGAGTGGGAGCCATGCGTTGCCACAGTCAGGCATTGACGATCAAGTTGAAGAAGGATATTCCACTGGAAAAGATCGAGGAAATCATCGCAGCATCCAACAAATGGGTTCATGTGATTCCCAATGAAAGGGAAGCCACCACCAGGGAACTTACTCCGGTTGCGGTTACCGGGAAGCTCGATATTCATGTTGGCCGCATACGCAAATTGAATATGGGAAGTGAATATCTCTCTGTTTTTACGGTGGGAGATCAGTTATTATGGGGCGCGGCCGAACCATTGCGCCGAATGCTGCGCATCTTGGTCGAAGATAAGGCTGCATAAAATCTTTCCAATCGTTCCTGGTTTTGAACCACTGCACAGCAGAAGTGTTATGACATTTCTCTATGATATCTGCTGTTTTTACGGTTCTCGAACCATGGTACTCGGATAACGTCGAGGGGTATTCGTGTGAAGATAATGAATTTCAGGGCCAGGGATATATCTCCTTGCGTTTTATACAAAGCATTTTTGACAAGTATGCTTATGTCCGTCTGGGTCGTACAGGCGGCTGGTCTGGGAAAATTGACCGTGAGCTCATATCTTGGTCAGCCCCTCAAAGCAGAGATAGCTCTGGAATCGGTAACTGATAAAGAAATCAATACACTATCTGCCAGGCTTGCTTCACCCAAAATTTTTCAGAAAGCAGGTATCAATCTTGCCCCCTATCATGCGACTTTGTCCGTGGCTGTGGAAAAACGAACGGATGGGCAGCCTTATGTTCGCGTGGTTTCATCACAGGCAATCAGTGAACCTTTTCTTAAATTACTGATCGAGCTTCACTCATCCTCGGGGCGTATGCTACGTGAGTACAACGTTCTGCTTGATCCTGCCGATACCCGGAAACCGGCCACTGCGCCGCCGGTTATACAATCAGCCGGCAACCAGGCAGAAGATTCTGCTGCAACTGCTGCGGGGGAAACGCAGCCTTTCGTTAAAGCAGAAAGGCAGCCGGTATCTCAGGAGAAATCAGCTGTTCAGACTGGTAATACCTATGGTCCGGTTATGCAGGGAGATACCTTGAGCAGAATTGCAAGACAGGTATCCCCTGATAGCGTCAGTCTCAATCACATGCTGGTTGCGCTGTATCGTGCGAACAGAGATGCTTTCCTCGAAAAGAATATGAATCTGCTCAAGGTGGGCGTCATTCTGCGCATTCCCGACGAGGAAGAGATATCGTCCATTACGGTTAAAGAAGCTGCTCGTGAAGTAGCGGTGCAGAAAGAAAGCTGGAACAGTTATCGTCAGAGAATTGCGGATCTGGCCGGCGATGCACCGGGAAAGAACGAGCTGAAACAGTCTCAATCGGGAAAAATCATAACCGTTTCTGAAGATACTTCGGTTGCAGGATCAGGCAAACCGGAAGAGGTGCTGATTCTTTCGAAAGGTGAATTGCTGGATGACAGCCATTCATCTGTCAAAAGTGCTGAAAGCAAGACTGCTCAGAACTATTTGCACATGATGGAAGAAGATGCGATTGCAAAAGAGCGGGCATTGCGTGAAGCGAATGAGCGAGTGGCCATTCTGGAGCAGAATGTCGCCAAATTACAGCGCCTGCTGGAGTTGAAAGAGGAGGCTTCCGGGAACAAGGGGCAAGCTGAATTAGATCAGGCTCAACATGTATCTGACCTGCAACCAGTTCCTGTAATAACTGATCAGACCGGAACCGTGGCTGAGACTTCTGAATCAGCTGCTCAGACTCCGGAAAAATCGGCATTGCCTGTTACCATTCCTGTACAGCCGGTTAATCCGGTGTCGTCGGCTAAATCTCTCCAGCCAGCCGACCCTGTATCAGAGGAGCCTGCTCTGATGGATACACTGGTTGAGTCTGCGATGGAGAACAGTGAATGGGTTGTTGGTGGCCTGGCGACATTGCTGACGATTGCTCTCGGAGCATCGGTGGTTCGCCGCAGAAGAGCACAGACAGAGGATCTGAACGCTGAAGATGATCTATATGATTTTAATGAGAAGGATAATGGCTCGGGAACACCAGTAATGGCTGAAGCCATGCCATCTGGTTTAGAAAATCTGGAAAGTTCGGAGAGTACGATTGGATCAGCTCAACAGGCTGCTGGCCCGATAATGATGGAAAATTCCAGTTCGACTGACGATCACACTGATGTCGATCCGGGGTTGTTTTTTGGAAGCAGGCAGGATGAGAGGATCACAGAAGATTCTTTTCTCGATGATTCAGCCAGCCAGATCCAGGAAGAAGAGGATGCGACATTCAACGAACTGGATGAATTGGGTTATGAGATCAAAATAGATACGGAAGAGCCTGATCAGACTGAATACAAGCAAGAGGCCATCGTTGAAACCGGAGAAAATGATAAAGATGATATAGGTGAGCAGTGGATTTTCACGGCCACTGATACCGGTCTGGAGCGTAAGCCCGATTCAGTGCAACAGCAGGATACTGTTGAAGAATTTGTTTCATTGCATGACGAGCATCAGATCAATTTTGATCTGGATCTTCCGGTTGACACGGAAGCTCAAGAATCGGAATCGCGTGTGAAGAATGAATTGTCGGATTTGGGTTCCAATCTGGCGAATATTGATCTTGATCTGGGAGATAAGCCTGATACGAAGTTTCAATCGGGTGAATATTCTGAAGCTGAGGAAATGCAGTGGCAGGAAGTCGCGACTAAACTCGATCTGGCCAAAGCCTATCTTGAAATGGATGATAGGGACGGAGCCAGGGAAATTCTTGAAGAAGTGCTGCGCGAAGGTGATGATGAACAACAATCCACGGCTCGTTCCATGCTGGATCAAATAAGTTGAGCCTCTGGTCTGCCGGGAACATTTCTGGTGATCCAGAAGAAATACAAACCTCTTTTGATCTGAATAGATTCTTATATTGACCATTCTGGTCAGGTGGTTTTCTATGTCTTCAAATCGGGATGACAGCGATACCACCCAAAAGGAATAAAACATTTTTTCGTGAAAATCGTTCTGGCGCTGGAATATGACGGCCGTGGCTATTGTGGCTGGCAAAAACAGCCCGGCTGCCTTTCTGTACAGAGCCGACTGGAGAGTGCTTTATCAGGGGTTGCAGGCAGACAGATACAGGTTGTCACAGCAGGGAGAACTGATGCAGGCGTGCATGCATTATGTCAGGTGGTGCATTTTGAGACCTGTGTACAGCGACCTTTGAATGCCTGGGTCAGAGGGACCAACGCACTTTTGCCAGGTGATATTTCGATATTGGAAGCTTCGGAAGTCAGTGATGATTTCCATGCCCGTTTTAGTGCAACCGAGCGTACCTATTTGTATTATCTGTTGAGTCGTCCTGCCCGTCCCGGTATTCATTACGGAAAAATCGGGTGGGTTCATTACCCGCTCGATCTTGAGAAAATGCAGATGGCAGCAAAGCTGCTGATTGGCAAACATGATTTCAGTGCATTTCGTTCATCGGAGTGTCAGTCGAGAACTGCCATACGGCAGCTTACCAGGCTGAATATCAGCCAGCATCAGCAGCTTTTCGTTTTTGAATTCTGTGCCAATGCATTTCTGCATCACATGGTTCGAAACATTCTCGGCGGATTGGTCTATGTTGGCTGGGGAAAATATCCTCCTGAATGGATGCGGATACTCCTGGAAAAACGTGACCGTACACTTGCCGCGCCGACATTCTCGCCGGATGGATTGTATTTGTCTGGTGTCCGATACGATGCCAGATGGAATTTGCCTGTTTTTAACGTTACCCGGCCGCTGGATATCATATAGAACGATTCAGAGCATAACTATCCGGAGAATCCGACAGAGTGCCAAAAGGAGATTGAGTGCGCATCCGTGTAAAAATATGCGGTATTACCCGCCTGGAAGATGCCATGGCTGCTGTGCAACATGGTGCGGATGCCATCGGCTTTATTTTATGGCCGCAGAGTGAACGATATATTTCACCTGAAGAAGCGGGCCGGATCGTGAAATGCCTGCCCCCGTTCGTACGGGCGGTAGGTGTGTATGTAAATTCTGATAAATCGTGGGTGGAGGAGACCAGTGCTGCTGCCGGGCTTGATCTCCTGCAGTTTCATGGGGATGAGTCTGCCGATTTCTGCAGCCGGTTTCATCTGCCGTATATCAAAGCCGTTCGTGTCCGGGACGGGCTGGATTTGCTACAATACGCGCAACATTATGCGGGAGCCAGAGGATTATTGCTGGATACCTATACAGCAGGGATGCCAGGGGGGACTGGTCATGTGTTCGATTGGAAACTCATTCCCGCAGAGTTGCCGTTGCCATGGATACTGTCCGGCGGACTTCATTCCGGCAATATTACCGATGCCATCGGACAGACACATTCGTCAGCAATCGATGTTTCGAGTGGTGTCGAGGTTGCCAAAGGTATCAAGGATGTGAACAAAATTTCTGCTTTCATGCAAAGAGTGAGGTCCTGTGAAGATGTATGATCTTCCTGATAAACGTGGCCATTTTGGCCCGTATGGCGGTACATTCGTGGCTGAAACCCTGATTTCCGCCCTGGATGAGCTGTGTAAGCAGTATGAATACTATCGTGATGATGCCGAATTTCAGGCAGAATTTTTTCATGAGCTCAAGCACTATGTAGGTCGCCCCAGTCCCATTTACCACGCCAAACGCTGGTCAGAACATCTGGGGGGCGCACAAATCCTGCTGAAACGTGAAGACCTCAATCACACAGGCGCACACAAGGTAAACAATACCGTGGGTCAGGCTTTGCTTGCAAGGCGAATGGGAAAAGGTCGCATCATCGCTGAAACGGGTGCTGGTCAGCATGGGGTGGCCAGTGCTACCGTTGCTGCCCGGTACGGAATGGAATGTGTCGTATACATGGGTTCCGAGGATGTCAAACGACAGGCCACCAACGTTTATCGCATGAAGTTGCTCGGAGCCACGGTCATTCCGGTCGATTCGGGTTCGTGCACACTCAAGGACGCATTGAATGAAGCCATGCGTGACTGGGTTACCAACGTAAGTAACACTTACTACATCATTGGAACGGTGGCAGGGCCACATCCTTATCCAATGATGGTCAGAGATTTTCAGGCAATTATCGGGAATGAGGCCAGGCAACAGATGCGGGAAGAGTATGGCAGACAGCCGGATGCTTTGATTGCATGCGTGGGAGGGGGATCCAACGCCATTGGCTTGTTCTATCCTTATATTGATGAAGAAAATGTCCGGATGATCGGTGTGGAAGCTGCCGGCAAAGGGATCGATACACACGAGCACGCAGCCACGCTGGTGACGGGCAGACCGGGTGTGCTGCATGGTAATCGTACTTATCTGATACAAGATGAGAACGGTCAGATCATCGAGACACATTCAATTTCTGCCGGCCTGGATTATCCGGGTGTAGGACCGGAGCATGCATGGCTCAAGGATTGTGGCCGTGCCGAGTATGTAGCTGTGACGGATGATGAAGCACTGGCTGCATTTCATGCACTTTGCCGGTTCGAGGGCATCATTCCTGCTCTGGAATCCAGCCATGCCCTGGCTTATGCAGCCAAACTCGCACCAACGCTCAATAAAGATCAATTGCTTCTGATCAATCTGTCCGGCCGTGGGGACAAGGATATGGCAACGGTAGCGCAGCAGTCGGGCATTTCGCTCTAACCGGGCAGCCCATGAACCTCATCCTGCCTGAATTTTTCTGGTCATCTGTCAAATGAATCGTATCCAATCTGTCTTTTCCCGGCTCAAATCACAGAATAGAGCTGCGCTCATTCCCTTCATCACGGCGGGTGATCCTGACGCAACTACGACAGTGGCGTTGATGCACCGGTTGACGCAGGCCGGAGTGGATCTGATCGAACTGGGAGTCCCGTTTTCTGATCCCATGGCGGACGGGCCAACCATACAGCGCTCTTCAGAGCGTGCATTGAAACATTACATCAGTCTGAAAGATGTATTTTCCATGGTGGCCGAGTTCAGAAAAACCAATCAGAGTACACCGGTGGTCCTCATGGGATATGCCAATCCGATCGAGGCCATGGGCTATAAAGATTTTGTGCAAACAGCCGGCCATGCCGGAGTCGATGGTGTTCTGGTCGTCGATTATCCGCCGGAAGAATGTACTGAATGGGTGCGCTATTTGAAAGAGCAGAACATCGATCCGATTTTTCTGTTATCTCCCACGACACCTGAGTCACGCATCAGGCGGGTTGCGGAGCTTGCCAGAGGGTACGTCTATTATGTTTCTCTGAAGGGAGTTACGGGCGCTTCACATCTTGATTTGCATGAGGTTGGCGACAAACTGTCGCAGCTTCGTTCGTACATCAACATTCCGATTGGAGTAGGTTTCGGTATACGAGATGAACAAACGGCACGGCGTATTGCAGAACAGGCTGATGCGGTAGTCATAGGCAGCCGCATCGTGGAAGAAATCGAACACTCTCCAGCGGCGGATCTGCTGGCGAATGTGGGAGCCCTGGTAGAGTCTTTGCGGCGTGCAATCGACGCAAAATCCGATCATTCTTCTATTACGGAGAAGTGATGTATGAGTTGGTTTGAAAGCATCATTCCACCCAAAATCAAACGTAAGGAGAACGGTGAGAAAAAGGCCGTTCCCGAAGGCTTGTGGAGCAAATGTGCCAGTTGCGAGGCTGTACTTTACTGTACCGATCTGGCAAAAAATCTCAATGTTTGTCCCAAATGTGGTCACCACAACCGCATTTCAGCCCGCAAGCGTCTCGAACTGTTACTGGATTCTCAGGATCGCCATGAAATCGGTACCGATATCATTCCGCAGGATCCCCTGAAATTTCGTGACAGCAAACGCTATACGGACAGGCTGAGCGATGCACATGAAGCTACTGGCGAGACAGATTCACTGGTGGCCATGCGTGGCAATATCAAATCAGTCCCGGTTGTTGCTGCTGTTTTCGAATTTGGTTTTATGGGTGGATCCATGGGATCCGTGGTTGGTGAGCGTTTCGTCCGTGCTGTAAAAGCCTGTGTTACACATCATCTGCCTTTCATCTGTTTCAGTGCAAGCGGGGGGGCCCGTATGCAGGAAGGCTTGTTTTCGCTGATGCAAATGGCGAAGACGACCGCAGCACTGGAGCAGTTGAGCAAAGAGCGGCTGCCTTTTATTTCTGTGCTGACAGATCCTACGATGGGCGGAGTCTCTGCCAGTTTCGCATTCATCGGTGATGTCGTGATTGCCGAGCCTGGAGCGCTGATCGGTTTTGCCGGACCGCGTGTCATCGAGCAAACCGTACGCCAAACATTACCCGAAGGTTTTCAGCGAGCAGAGTTTTTACTGGCGCATGGTGCCATAGATCTGATCATCGATCGCCGCGAAATACGTGATCGGCTGGCAAATCTCTGCACGTTACTGATGCGTATCCCGGTTCCTGTATTACCGACTGCCGTGCTTGCAGATCCCTGATGGTTGTTGATTCGGCCGCAGATCAAGTCCGGATTGCTTGAGACTCGCTGTTACCCTTTGAATGGCTGCCATGTCAAATGAAAGCGACCATGTAAGTCTGCTGTTTGCCATGGCGGCAATACTTCCTTTACTCCTCCTCATTCAGATCGATGATTGATATCCGGCCGGCAACCCTGGAGAGCTGGTTAAGCTATCTCGAAAAACTTCACCCTAAAATGATCGATATGGGTCTGGAACGAGTGAAGAAAGTCAGAGATGCCTTGAAATTGAAGCCGGAGTTTCCCGTCATTACCATTGCCGGCACAAATGGCAAAGGCTCAGTCTGCGCGATGCTTGAGTCGATACTCGGCTGCGCATCCTACCGGGTGGGGTGTTATACCTCACCGCACTTGTTGCGTTACAACGAGCGGATACGGATCGATCGACATGACATCACCGATGAAGTCCTGTGTGAGGTATTCGCTGAAATTGAATCTGCACGTGAATCAGTTCAGACTACGCTGACCTATTTTGAATTCGGTACCCTGGCTGCCATGCTGATATTCCTGCGGTCGCGTGTGGATGTGGCCATCCTGGAAGTCGGGTTGGGGGGGCGCCTGGATGCAGTCAATGTGTTCGATACCGACTGTGCGATTCTGACCAGTATCGATCTGGATCATACGGACTACCTCGGATCGACACGGGAAGCCATCGGTCAGGAGAAGATCGGTATCTTCCGGGCAGACAAACCGGCGATCTGTGCCGAACCGGATATCCCCGGCAATCTTCGCGAAAAAATGCGGGCAACGAACGCCAGACTCTACTGTATCGATGAAGCTTTCAGCTATACCGCAGATCATCTACAATGGCGCTATCGGGGCGTGTCCGGACATCATTGCAGCTTACCGCTGCCGGCTCTCAAGGGAGACTGTCAATTGCAAAACGCGAGTGCAGTGTTGGCTGCACTGGACGTCCTGGAAGAGGTATTTCCTGTCCCGATGGATGCCATCCGTCGTGGATTGGTCGAAGTCACCCTGGCGGGCAGATTTCAAATGATTTCAGCACGACCTGTGATCATTCTGGACGTGGCACATAATCCGGCAGCAGCTCGCAGATTGTCGGCCAATCTGGAAACTCTGCCGGTAAAAGGGCGTACTTATGCAGTGGTAGGGATGCTGAAAGACAAGGATATGGCCGGCACGCTTCGGGCACTGAAAAACAATGTGGATTGCTGGCTGATCTCGGGTCTGGATGTCGCAAGAGGTGCGTCGGCGAATGAGGTCCGGCAGGCACTCGAAGAGGCCGGTGTTGAACGGCAAAATATCCTGCATGCGTTCCCGGATGTGCAGAGTGCCTATGTTTACGCACATGAACATGTCGGTGATGATGATAGAATATGCGTATTCGGGTCGTTTCATACCGTTAGCCCAGTGGTGACGGGTTTAGGCGAATCAGATTCTTAAAGATGAGCGGATAATCAAAAATGATCAAAAATGTCAGTGAAGAAGAAATTCTCCTGAGGAAGCGTGCCAGAAGACGCTTTATCGGTGCCGTTACATTCGTGATTCTGTCGGTTGTCTTCCTGCCCATGATTCTCGATGATGCACCTCAGCAGGAACAACAGCAGATCGATATCCAGATTCCTTCCGAAGAACTGACAGCAGAAACTTATCCGTGGATGACTCCGGAAAATGCTCCAGCCATTGATGAAGCAGAGATTGCATCTGATCCGGATAAACCGTTACCTTTCAGTGACTCCGAGTACTCCGGGAAAATAGAAAGTGGTAGAAGCACGAGTGGAATACCGGTTCCTGCTAAGAAACCACCGTTTGTAAAATCCACTCCGGCTTCAGTTCCGGCGCCGGTTGTGCAGGAGAAGGTGCCTGCCAGTAACAATGTGAAAGTACAGGAAGGTGCATTTGTCATACAATTGGGTGCATTTTCCGATGTTTCCAAAGCAAAGCAGCAACAGCAGAATCTCGTTGCAAACGGAATCAGGGCATATACCGAGACGATCAAGGTCGGCAACAATGAAATGACTCGCGTGCGTATCGGCCCGTTTGCCACACGGGACGCTGCCGAAGCAGAGCATGAACGCTTGAAAAAGACCGGTTTGAGCGGTGTCGTGACGACTAAATGACCGTTTTTGATTACATCGTTATTGGAATCATATCTTTCTCAGCCTTGCTGAGTATTACGCGCGGTCTGGTACATGAAATAGTGTCGCTTCTTGCCTGGATCATTGCATTCTTTGCCGCCAGCCGTTATTCAGTCAATGTGGCACCTTTGCTGACAGGTATGATCGAGAACGAATCCATACGCATGCTGGTCGCATTCAGTGCGACCTTTTTCATCGTTCTCCTGATCACGATGCTGGCGTCCAAACTACTGTCCGCACTGGTGAGGGGAGTGGGGCTCGGTCTGATAGACAGGATGCTGGGGGCACTATTCGGGATGATTCGCGGGCTGGTGATCGTATTGTTTCTGATAACAGCGGCCGGTTTTACGCCACTGCCGCAACAGCCCTTCTGGAAACAGGCGGTACTGAGCGAACCTCTGGAAGTAATGACAGCAGATATCATTCCCTGGTTACCTCAGGATTTCAGAAATCTCATTGGTTTCGACAGAAACAGCTAACATTCATGTCGTGACCGAATAAGAAATTCGTATCTCGTGGCTCATACAGATACGGCAGTCAGTTGCAGGAAGTTTTATGATCCACTTTTTTCAGCGAGTTCGCTATGTGTGGAATTTTAGGCGTGGTAGCCCGGTCACCCGCCAATCAGTTGCTCTATGATGGTCTGTTGATGCTGCAGCACCGTGGTCAGGATGCTGCCGGTATCGTTACTGCACAAGGTAACAGCTTTCACATGCATAAAGGTCTCGGTCTGGTACGAGATGTTTTCCGTACCCGGGATATGCGTGCGCTGCCGGGGTACATGGGCATCGGCCATGTGCGCTACCCCACGGCGGGATCTTCAACCTCTCCTGCCGAAGCGCAGCCTTTTTACGTAAATTCCCCGTTTGGTATCGTGCTGGCCCATAACGGTAATCTGACCAATGCGGAAACCCTCAATCAGGAACTGTTTCTTGCAGACCGGCGTCACGTCAATACGCATTCCGATTCAGAAGTATTGTTGAATGTACTGGCGCACGAGTTGCAGGAACGTGCCGTCGGTTATCAGCTTGACCCGGCTGAGATTTTCTCGGCAGTAGCCGGTGTACACGAACGCTGTCAGGGCGCCTATGCCGTTATTGCCATGATTGCAGGCTATGGTCTGCTCGCATTCCGCGATCCGTACGGAATCAGGCCGCTCGTGTTCGGTTCAGTAGAAACAGATGCGGGTACCGAGTATATGGTGGCTTCCGAAAGTGTTGCGCTGGATACGCTGGGTTTTCGTCTCATCCGCGATGTTGCTCCCGGAGAAGCCATTTTTATCGATATGGAAGGGCATTTCTACAGCCATCAGTGCGCTGTTCAAACCAGCCTGAATCCCTGTATTTTTGAGTACGTTTATCTCGCCCGGCCTGATTCGATGCTGGATGGAATATCGGTTTATGAAACCCGTCTCAACATGGGTATCAATCTGGCGGACAAGATCAGTACTTCCATGCAACATCTCGATATCGATGTCGTCATTCCGATTCCGGAATCCAGCCGTCCGAGTGCCATGCAGCTTGCAAACCGTCTTGGGATCAGTTTCAGGGAAGGGTTCGTCAAGAATCGTTATGTGGGCAGAACCTTTATTATGCCAGGCCAGCAACAACGCCGGAAATCGGTCAGGCAGAAGCTGAATGCGATCGAAATAGAATTTCGCGGCAAGAATATCCTGCTGGTCGATGATTCCATCGTGCGTGGAACCACCAGTCGGGAAATCGTCCAGATGGCGCGTGAGGCTGGTGCCAACAAGGTTTATTTTGCTTCGGCCGCACCACCGGTACGTTTTCCTAATGTTTACGGTATCGATATGCCAACTCGTCAGGAACTGATTGCAACAGATCGAACCGATGAGGAAATATGTCGTGAAATCGGTGCGGATTATCTGGTTTATCAGAATCTGGATGCGCTCAGGCAAGCAATCACTCAGATCGATCCACAGATCAGGCATTTTGAAACATCCTGTTTCGATGGACGATACATCGCAGGCAATATCACTCAGGAATATCTCTGCAGAATCGAGTCACAACGCAACAATCCCGGCCTGTCTCAGGGTGAGCGTACCACTCAGCTTGATTTAGCTCTGTTATCAACGGATTAATCATAAAAGAACAATCATGACGAACGATCTGGATCCGGAAACACTGGCCATTCATACCGGTGTTCACCGCAGTCAATTCAATGAACATTCGGAATCACTTTACCTGACCTCGAGTTTTGTATTTGACAGTGCTGCCCAGGCTGCAGCGCGTTTTTCCGGACAAGAGCCCGGGAATATCTATTCGCGTTTCACTAACCCGACCGTGACTGCAATGCAGGAACGGCTGGCTGTTCTGGAGGGTGCAGAAGCCTGTATTGCGACTGCTTCCGGTATGTCTGCCATTCTCACCTGTGTCATGGGCCTGTTGTCTGCCGGGGATCATATCGTTGCTTCTCGCAGCCTGTTTGGATCTACTGTCAGTCTGTTCAACAATATTCTCAGTCGCTTCGGTATTCAAACGACATTTGTTTCAGCGACGGATCCTGCTGAATGGCAGGCTGCAGTCAGGCCCAACACCAGGTTGTTTTTCCTGGAAACACCTTCCAATCCGCTGACTGAGATTTCCGATATTGCTGCACTGGCAGAAATAGCCAAACGAGCCGGTGTGTGGCTGGCAGTGGATAACTGTTTCTGTACGCCGATCATACAGCAGCCACTCAAGCTGGGTGCGGATCTGGTGATTCATTCAGCAACGAAATATCTGGATGGGCAGGGCAGAGTACTGGGGGGGGCCATCCTGGGTAAACGTGATTTACTCATGGACAGTGGCATATTCAGTTTTCTGCGAACTGCCGGCCCGTCTCTGAGTGCATTCAATGCCTGGATCATCCTGAAAGGGATGGAAACATTGAGCCTTAGAGTAAAGGCGCATTCGGATCATGCACTGGAAGTGGCACGCTGGCTGGAAACCCATCCCCGGGTGGAGCGTGTGTTTTATCCCGGCCTGCCATCACATCCGCAGCATGAACTTGCGATGCGCCAGCAGAAAACAGGAGGGGGTATCGTTTCGTTCGAGGTGAAAGGCGGCAGGGAAGCTGCCTGGCGTGTTGTCGATGCCGCCCGGCTGATGTCGATTACAGCCAATCTTGGTGATACCAAAAGTACATTGACACATCCTGCTACCACGACTCACGGACGCATCAGTCAGGAAGCACGTGAAGCTGCCGGAATCAGGGATGGTTTGCTGCGTATCGCGGTAGGTCTGGAATCACCAGATGACCTCAAGGCCGATCTTGCTCGCGGATTGCAATAAACGTGTGACGTGCGATTACTACAGACTCCACGATTTTTCAGAATTTGATGCAAGCTCTGAAATCGGCTTCTCACTCAGTGCTGTCATACTCCCGGTTTTTTCCACTTTACCATGGTAAATGATTATCTCGAAAGGATACTGACTGCGCATGTCTATGACGTTGCCAGCGAGACGCCACTTGATTTTGCTCCGTCATTGTCCGCTCGTATCCATAACCGCGTATTGCTCAAAAGAGAGGACATGCAGCGGGTTTTTTCCTTCAAGCTGCGCGGCGCCTATAACAAAATGGCCAGGCTCTCCCCGGATGTACTGCAACAGGGTGTGGTGGCCGCTTCAGCGGGTAATCATGCACAGGGGGTGGCACTGGCCGCACAAAAGCTGGGCTGTTCTGCCACCATCGTGATGCCGGCCACCACACCGCAAATCAAAATCAATGCGGTGATGGCAATGGGTGCAGCCGTGCTGCTGCAAGGAGATTCCTATAATGATGCCTACGAATATGCACGGAATCTCGCCGAAGAAAAAGAAGCTGAATTTGTCCATCCTTACGACGATCCCGATGTAATTGCCGGACAGGGCACGATTGCCATGGAAATTCTGCGCCAGCATCCGGGCAGGATTCACGCAATTTTTGTACCGATCGGTGGCGGAGGGTTGATTTCAGGCATTGCTGCATACGTGAAACGGCTGCGACCGGATATCAAGGTGATCGGAGTGGAGCCGGTTGATTCAAATGCCATGTACCGCTCCCTGCAGGCAGGCTATCGTGTCGAACTCTCCCAGGTGGGGCTGTTTGCGGATGGCGTGGCTGTCCGCCTGGTAGGCGAGGAAACCTTCCGGCTGTGCCGTGAGCTGGTGGATGACATCATCCTGGTGGATTCGGATGCCATTTGTGCAGCGATCAAGGATATTTTCGAGGATACACGCTCCATCGTTGAACCTTCGGGAGCACTTTCAATTGCCGGGTTGAAGGCATACGTCAAACAAAAAAACTTGCTGCACGAAGTCCTGGTTGCGATTGCTTCCGGCGCGAACATGAATTTTGACCGTCTGCGTCATGTTTCTGAACGGGCAGAACTTGGTGAACAGCGCGAAGCCATCCTCGCAGTCACGATTCCTGAAAAACCGGGCAGCTTCAAAAAATTCTGCAATCTGCTGGGCGCTCGTAATATCACTGAATTCAATTACCGCTATGCGGACCCCGAGATGGCACATGTCTTTGTCGGTGTATCAGTGCGCAATCGGGAGGAATCGTTACATTTGATCGAGATTCTGCAGGAAAACGGTTTGAAAACCGAAGATATGACCGATAACGAAATGGCCAAATTGCATATCCGTCACATGGTGGGCGGGCGCAGCAGAGAAGTCATGCATGAAATTCTGTATCGCTTCGAATTCCCTGATCGACCGGGTGCACTCATGAATTTTCTGAATCACATGAGCGACCACTGGAACATCAGCCTGTTTCACTATCGTAATCATGGTGCCGATTTCGGCCGTGTGCTGATCGGTATACAAGTTCCGCCGGAAGAAAAACAGGGATTCAGGGAGTTCCTCGATAAACTGGGCTACAGCTTCTGGGATGAAAATGACAACCCTGCTTACCAGCTTTTTCTCGCCTGATTCCGGTATCTCGGTTTATCGCGGATTTCTTATTAAACTCCGACGATAATAAAGACTATGTCTACATTAAACGTTGAAAAGTTATTTTTGTCGAACGATCTGGAACATCAATAAAGGGAGGACACGATTATGAAAGCCTCTGATTTTCTGGAATGGGTTGGAAAAATAACGCAACTTAGTCGCGTTCAGAAAGAGCAGACCAAACATAGGCTTGGTGGAATGGTGCCACGAATCAAGGTGGCGAAGTGGCTTGAAAGTTCTTTTGAGCCGATTTGTCCGGTTTGCCAATCGAATCATCTTTATCGCTGGGGATATCAGGCGGGATTACAGCGTTTCTGCTGCCGCATGTGCAAGCACACGTTTACAGCTATATCGGGCACTCCGCTGGCTCGCCAGCGACACAAGGATCAATGGCTGAATTACAGCGCAGCATTGATTGAAGGCCTGACTGTGCGGGCAAGCGCCAGACAATGCAGGATCGATAAGAACACCAGTTTCCGCTGGCGTCACCGATTTCTGACTTTACCGGCGGCTGCCAAAGCCAATCATCTGGAAGGAATTGTCGAAGCGGATGAAACTTTCTTTCCTGTTTCCTGTAAAGGACAGCGCCAGCTGGATCGACCACCGCGTAAACGCGGTAAACAAATCCATATGCGGGGGACAGGAAAAGATCAGGTGCCAGTGCTGATAGTGCGCGACCGCTCGGGCGCAACAGCAGATTTTATGCTGGATGCAATTGACAAGAAGGCAATTGAGCCTCCTTTACGAACTGTTTTGGAAAAAGATGTCATTTTCTGCAGCGATGGTGCGGCTGTTTATCGATCCGTGGCCCGCAGTCTTGGAATCACCCATCGTCCCGTCAATCTTGCTGCCGGGGTTCGAGTCATCGCTGGTGTCTATCATATTCAGAACGTTAACGCTTACCACAGCCGGCTCAAACAATGGATGAAACGATTCCATGGCGTTGCTACCCAGTATCTGGAAAATTACCTGGGATGGTTCAGGTGGCTCGATCAACAGGAAAATCTCAGTTCACCTATCGTCGGACTGCAAGCCGCTCTCGGCCAGGAAAATCAGTTTCAACTGTTAACGAATACATAACCTAAAAAACAGCAAAGCTGGAAAGCGTACGGTCGAGACGCTCTGGCACGAGGTTGGAACTCTGCTCGATACCATCCAACCTGTAGAATGCCAGAACTACTTCGAGTCTTGCGGATATGCCTATACTGAAATAGAAAATGCTCTAATGGTTTTATGATGAACACTATTCATGGGATTACTCCTTTGCGCTCGCGCGTTTGGTTGATAAAGATTCGCACCTCTATCAAACCGGGTAATCCCACTTCTTGGCAAGATCTAATGTCTGATCAAATCTGAACTACTACATGTAATTAGATAAAAAACTTACTTTGGTTTTTTTGTTGTGGAAAGGGTAATAGCCATAATTACCAGATGCCATCATCACCTTCATCCAGACATGATCCATTAGCATCCAGTCCGTATGGGCACTCTACTATTTCACCAGCAACAATTTTTTCATAATTTTCCCTTTCTCTTTCTGTAACCTGCACCTCGGGACGGCTACATGCGGCCATTAGCATAGCTGACAGAGCAATAGCAACTGAATAAATAATACGTTTCATAAAATAACTTCTTTTAAATTTCAGAATAACCTTAATCATATTTATTTCCTACATATAATAAAAACCCGTCACAAACGGCGTGGTAATGAAGGAAGTCCTGAATAAGTAATCATTTGGAGCTTCATAATTTCCGAGAATCTGACCTGAATCAGCGGCTTTTCCTTACCAATATCATCAGGTTTTCTAGTGATACTTTGTCTTTCAGGCACACCGTCCCTGTGTAACAGTTCAACACTCATCTGATTTGATGCGGGTTTACCGATGTAAACAAGGTCAACACAAAACCGACAGCCTAGTGTTCATATTTTTTTAATGCTTCCCGTGTTTTTCTTCACGATGATTTCCACAAAAGAGTGGAATTGTCCATTGCTTCTTATATAGGATAAAGACCGTTTTTTGGATAACATTGATCCATTAATGGAGCAATAGGCGCGATGTTTCTATTGGCTACCGCTGGGTTATTTCACTGGTGTAATACTCACCAGTCAGCCTGGAACTGTAGGGTTATTTTGAAGTTTTTTATTGATGAAGGTGAAGGCGCTTCTTCTATCTTAATTTCTTACAATCTGATGCGTATGGTGATGATCTTTGGCTGGTAGCTGAATGCGGCATAAGAGGAAATTTTAGCATCCTGTTAAACCTTGCCCAGATGCTCCTGTAAGAACTTAATGAAGTGCTGTGTTTTTGCGGGTAGTAATCGGGTTACCGTAATGGCGTAGACGGATACCGGGGCCCCATGCCATTGGGGTAGTACGCGACGCAATCGCCCGCTGGTAAGATCATCAGCGACAATTTTTTCCATCATCATGATGATGCCCATATCGAGTGTTGCCAAGCGGCAAATCATACCAACACTGTTGAGCGTGAACCGGCTACCAATAGAAACTTTTGTGGTGTTCACCCCATCGTGCAGTGTCCACGTATCAGCTTTCATGATGCTCAGACATTCATGGTGCGCCAGATCAGCAGGCTCGGCAGGCTCTCCCGAGCGGTCAAGATAACGGGGCGAAGCATAAAGGTATGCAGGGAGCACGGCCAATGGACGTGCGATCAATTGGGAATTCTCTGGTTTCCCTATGCGAATCGCTACATCGAAAGGCTCACTCACCAGATCGACCCACCGTGACGTAAGATCGAAATCGAAGATGATGCCCGGATAGAGTCTTGCAAACTCGGCGACCAAAGGTGCCATGTAGGTCACGGTAAAGTCCACAGGCAGTGAAGCACGTAGCACGCCACTGGGCTGTGCAAGCATTTCACTGAGTTGCTCGTGCGCGAGCCTGGCTTCATCGACGATGCGCTTACAGCGCTCGTAATAAATCTGACCAGCCTCGGTTAACATGATCTTGCGCGTTGTACGATGCAAAAGGCGCAATCCAAGCATCTTTTCCAGCGCACTGATCCGTCGCGACAGGGTTGAGTTCGGCATTCCGATAGCATCGGCAGCACCGCGAAAGCTCTTTGCCTTGACAACTTCCACGAACAGAGCCATGTCATTCAGAAATTCCATATCTAATGCTCCATTGATGGATCAATCTTATCCCAAGAGCTATCTTTATTCTATATAAGAAGCAATGGACAACTCCACTCTGGAAATTTTCATGAAGAAAACAAAGGAAGCATAAAAATCAGGCTGTTTGATCTCTGGTTGGAGATCCTTCCACACTTCAGAATTAAGAATCTGTAGAAGGCTGATTATTATCATGATCGCTTCGATTGAGATTAAGTTGTCGAAAATGATCTCCTGACTACTTCCTGGCATGTTGAGATTTCAATGCACTGGAATCATCCTGGGAATCTTGACACCCATCTGGTTGAGTGTTTTGTGTCAATTTGAGTAATGCATCAGATACCCTTCGATCTGGAGGTAATGCCAAATCAATTTGGGCCTGCAGTCCGCATATACAACCAGCTGAACTTGAGCAGCATCCTGAACTTGTGACCTTACGCTGAATCAAGGCAGATTCTGTTGGGCAAACCGGCATCGGATCATTGTCCGTTCTTACCAGGCCCAATACGGGTGCAAACTGCCAACTTGATCTTCAATCCTTGAGCTGCCGTTGAAGAACTGATTATTTTTTCAGGGAACATGTGAGGCAAGTTGACTGTTGCCATCTTCTCCATTTATTCATCTGGCTAATAGCAACCCATCGTCCTGTCTGTTTTCATTAGATGATGACACAACCAGCCTTTCAGAATAGAAACACTTCGTTTCAAAAGCACGATAAAGAAGAGTTTTACGAATTTCTTCCGATTTTTGTACCCGAAAGGCTGCGACTATCCTATCGCACTGGAATTATGTCATCATAATATCGGCTTTTCAGGAATTCGCTGGAATGCCGGGGGAGTGGTTCTGACAGAAGTTCCATTAAAGATGAGGTTTATTTCCAGCGTATGACAGGTTATAACAATGCCAACAATATGACTGTACTGCTCCCCGTAACCAGATATCTTCAGATCTTCCGCCAGTCGTGGTTTTCCGGAGTATTGTCCGTTCTGTTTCTGTCGATTGCTCTGATCATGCTGCGCATCGATACTCAACAGGCACGCACTCATACTGCTTCGCTTGAAATAGTCGGACGTATTCATGCCGGTATCCAGCATCTGACCATCGTTTCTCCGGAGGCGCTGCGCGGTAACGAGCAGGCTTTTGTGCAGCTGCGCAATAACCTCGACCAGTTGAATCATTACGCAACCTTGCTGCAATACGGGGGGGAATATCAGCGGGAAACTCTCCCGGCTATAGCTGAACTGCTGCCAGCAGATTTGTTCAAGACATTCCGGAACACATTGCGCATCAAGGAAAACCGGGCTCGTCAGATTCTGGAAAGCCGGGAGGCTCTGGTCAGTCTGGCAGAAATTCTGAAACGGGTGGATCTGGTCAATCATGGTTTGCAAAAAAAGCTGCAGGAATTTTCCGTCGAACTGACACAGACAGGGCACGCATCCAACCAGGCAGTAGCAGTCGAAACCGTAAAAATTCTTGTCCAGTTCATTACCGGCAGTGTCCGTTCTCTGATAGAGGGCGGGTTCCAGGTTTCCAGCACGGCGGATCAGCAGTCAGTTGAATCCGAACAGATAACCGGGATGATCCAAACGTTGATAAAAGGGCGGGATTGGCTGTATTCGACTGTGCAGGGCAATCAGCTTTCTTCCGGGACACTATCCCAGATTCGTGTCCAGTTCAATGCACTGGAAGATCTTTTGCGTGTTGCTCAGAGACTGACACCGGAAGTAACCGGCGCCTGGCATGCAATACATGAGACTTTCTCAGCCAGCGACAGCTTGTCGACACTGGTCAGCCAGATCGAACAGGCAATCACTGAGCACAACAATAATGCAGGCATGCTCACAACCGTGCTGTTTTATCTGACGGCCGTACTGACCATCATCAGCGGTCTGGTATTCATTCATCTGTTTTCCACCAGTTTGCGCAAGCATATCCACCAGGGTGAACAAAATGTCGAAACCACCCAGAAGGCGATACTGCGTCTGCTCGATGAAATGGAGATACCGGCAGGAGGCGATCTGACTGCCCGGATGTCCGTCACCGAAGATATTACCGGCACGGTTGCCGATTCGATCAACTTGACCATCGAGGCATTGCAGGAACTGGTCAGGAAAGTGAATCACGCCAGTTCTCAGGTGATGAGCGCTTCCCATCAGGCAGAGAGTGTTTCATCCGATTTGCTGGATGCCACCCGGGAACAGGCAGGCAAAATCGAAGATGCCACGGTTGCCGTACTGGGAATCGCCGAATCGCTGGAGGCAGTATTCGGTTCGGCGGAAGAATGCGCGGATGTGGCCAGACAAACGCTGCATGCAGCGGAAAGTGGTGCCAATGCCGTTCAGGATGCCATGGCCGGTATGAACGAAATCCGGGTTTACATCCAGGAAACCTCCAAACGGATCAAGCGGCTGGGAGAAAGCTCCCAGGAGATCGGTGAGATCGTTACCCTGATTTCAGATATTACCGAGCAGACCAATATCCTGGCGCTGAATGCTTCTATCCAGGCAACGGCAGCGGGTGATGCCGGAAAAGGGTTCTCTGTCATTGCTCAGGAAATACAGCGACTGGCTGAACACTCGGCCGAAGCAACCCGGCAGATCAGTACGCTGATTCGCAACATCCGGGGGGATGCGCAGGACACCATCATTGCCATGGAGCGCAGTACGGCAGGGGTGGTTGAAGGTGCAAGACGCGCCAATACTACGGGAAGTGCTCTGGAAGAAATCGAAACGGTGTCGAAGCGCCTGGCGCAACTGGTGATTCGAATTACCGAAGCAACACACAAGCAAACCCGTGTTTCCAACAAGGTAGCCAAAAGTATGGAGGATATTTTGTCCATTACCCGTCAAACCTCCCGCGGTACCCAGCAGAATGCTGATTCCATCAAACAGATCACCGAACATGTCACTGACTTGAAATCATCCGTCGCCAGTTTCAAGGTGTGACAGCGTAACCTGCATACTCACGCTCCAACAAAGCAGAAATGTTATCAACCTCAGGACTCAATAAGGCCGCATCATGAACACTGCAACCAGGATAAACATCTCATCCGTCATGGGGATCAGAGAAGCCATCGAGCAGATTTTTACCCTGATCCATCGTCATTTTGATTCCTATGCCACGGATACCGACGATACCAGACAGATCGAAGAATGCCGCTACTACATGCATCAGCTGAATGGCATGCTGGAAATGCTGGAGCTGAATGGCGTTGCGTTCGTCGGTCATAATGTGGAAGCGTTGCTCACTGCCTTGCAGGAACGGCGTACCGAGCCGGATACGGAAGTGCTGACCGTCACCCGGCAGGCAATCCGTTCCATTTATCGTTATCTGGATGCGCTGATCGATGGTGAGACGGATAACCCGGTCAGACTGTTCCCGGTCTACCGGAAAATCATGCAGATACAGGGGCTGGAAGAAATTTCCGAAAGTGATCTGTTTTTCCCGGATGTGCGCGAATCGTTACCGTTACAGCCGGTGGAGCCGGATCTGGATGATTCCTCCCGGCAGGAGGCCGCCAAACAGGCGCGTGCACAATTCCAGTCAGGTCTGTTGAGCTGGCTGAAAAATGCGGAAGACAGACACAGTCTGCAGAAAATGGTGGAAGCTGTGCGTTCGGTCGAGAAACTGCCCGCTCCCATCGAGCAGCGAAAATTCTGGTGGATCTCTTCGGGGTTTCTGGACAGTCTGCTTCATCAGGTACAGGCCGCCGATAAATCGGCCCGCAGATTATGCGGTAAGATCGAGCAGGAAATCAGGCATCTGAACAAGGAATCGCATACCGTTGCTGATCGTCTGACGAGAGAACTGCTTTATCGGGTAGCTCGCAGCCAGCCGGTGAGTGAGCGTCTGCAGGAAATCGGACGCGTTTATGACTGGCAGATTCCTCTGTCCACGATAGACAACCGGGAGCATCTCGACGAATCCATCCTGGACGAAGAGGCAACTGCTTCGGATTTGCAGAACATGCGTGTTCTGCTGGAGGACATCAACGACCGGTGGCGCAGATTCAACGCCGAGGATCAGGAAAATCTTTCCTCGCTGCTGGCGCTCGTCGAACGGTTCAGAACCCAGGCTGCGCGGGTGAATTGTCCCCCGCTGGAGAAACTGGCGGGTGTCATCCATGGCGCCTTGTCCTATTTGCGTATTCGCCCGCAGAGCATGAACGAGGGGATTGCGCTCGACATTGCTTCATCCCTGTTGCTGACCGAGAATGCCATCGACAATTTCCACCGGTTGTCACCGGAATTTCCGGCCCAGGTCGAGGTGCTTGCTACCCGCATCCGTGCAGTGACCACCGGAAAGGGAAATGAAGACGATTTGCCCGATCTGCCCAGCCCGGATCAGGCAGGGCACCTCGCCCAGGAGAAGAAGCTGCTCAAGCAGGTGGCGCAGGAAGTGCTCACCAACCTGGCTCAGGTCGAAGATATCCTCGATCGCTTCTTTTTTGAGCCGGAAATACGGAACGATCTGCCGGTTCTGCCGGAACTGTTCAACCAGATCAGCGGGGTATTGCTCATGCTCGGACTGGATCGGGCCGGTACACTGCTCGATTCATGTCGCGATCTCGTTGAAAAACTGACTGATCCGAATCGGCCACTGGATCAGGCCGAACAGATTCTGCTGGCCGATGCGCTGAGTGGCCTCGGTTTTTATATCGAAGCACTCAGAAATGCCCAGTCGGATTCCGAGGAAATTCTTACTGCGACGATCAATCAGTTCAATCAGAAGCTGGCCGGGCAATCTCTGTCAACAGATATTCCGGCAATCTCTGCCGAACCGGCACTCACGGCTCCTGAAATGCCATCTGAAGCCGCTACGGATCAGCTGTACGACCCCGAGCTGCTGGCGATTTTTCTCGATGAATCCACTGATGTGCTGGCAAGTATCGCAGCACACCTGGAAGCCTGTTACGGCGATCATCTGGATCTGGCTGCACTGACCGCCATTCGCCGCGACTTTCATACTCTCAAGGGTAGTGGCCGCATGGTGAAATTGGAAGCGTTGAGCGAAGTGGCATGGCGTATCGAGCAACTCATGAATCGCTGGTTGAGTGAGCAGAAACCGGCAACCGGTGAACTTCTGGATTTGCTGGCGGAAAGCCACAGACAGTTCTGCAACTGGTGTGCCAGCCTGAAAAAGAACGGTACCGCAGAAATCAGGGCGCAGCACTTGCTCGACCGGATCAGGGAAATGATGTACGGCACGGAAGAACAGACGGCCATGGACGCTACGATTCCTGTACTCCCTCTGTTTGCCGTGCCTGAGCAGGAAACGAGTCTTGAATGGACCGTGGAACCCGTTGTATCTCCCTCTGCTGTAGAAGCTGAGTCTGTAACCGAAACGATGGTGCAAATCGGGAAGATCGAAGTACCGGCCGAGCTGTTCAGCATTTTCATCAAGGAAGCCAGCACCCATGTTGATACTCTCAAGCAGGCGCTCGGGTTGTCCGAAGGTAATACCATTCTGTCGATTTCCCATGAGTCGATGCTGGCGGCGCATACTCTGACCAGCACCGCACGCGCACTGGAGCTGGATTTCATCGCACAGACCGGACAAGTGCTGGAACGCTGGTTCAATCGCCTGCTGATGACTTCAGGTATGCCGGGACCACAGATACTGCCTCACATGACGGCGGCCGTAAATTTGCTGGATGACATGGTGACGGCCATCCGCAATCATCAGTATCCCTCGATTGAAACATTACAGGCAGGGGAAGAAACGACGAACGAGCTGGCACGTCTTCTGGAAGAAGTGTCGGCTCAAATGCCTGAAACGGAGCCGGCTGAACCTGAATCTGCCGAGCTGCAGGCGAGTGAAATTCTGGCGGAAATCGCTCCTGTCCTGTTACAGGAATCTGCTGTTACGTTGCCGGTTTCACCAGTTCAGTCGACTGAAACCGAGGCTGAATCCACTGGTGTGGATCGGGAATTGCTGGAAGTGTTTCTCGAAGAGGTACAGGAGCTGCAATCCGAAATTGGAACGAATCTGCGGGCATGGCGCAGACAGCCTGAGCAGGTGGCTGCACGCAAGGCGGTATTGCGTGCATTACATACACTGAAAGGCAGTGCTCGCATTGCTGGCGCACTGCAGGTAAGTGATCAGGCGCACCAGATGGAAAGCGATATCGAGTCCATATACGACCAGGCTGTGCCAGCAGCATTGCTCGATCGGCTCGAAAGCCGATTCGATACCATCCTGGATGATATCGAACAGTTGAGATCCTCCCTGCAACCCGTGCCGCAGCCTGTTTCGCCGATTGAAGAAACCGGGATACGACCGGATCTTCCCGTTTTCCCCGTAATTGCAGAGGACGATCAGCCTGTGCGCAAAACTGTTCTGCGGGTCGATGCGGAGCTGATAGATCGCCTGATCAACGAATCGGGAGAGTCGAGCCTCATCCGTTCCCGCATCGAAGCGCAGTTGTATGATCTGGAGCAGTATCTGCAGGATCTGGGTGAAAGTGTGGATCGTATGCGTGGTCAGTTGCGTGAAATCGAGTTGCTGGCTGAAACCCGGATTCCCTCCGGCGCGCTGCCTTCGGTAACCGATGAGGCTGATTTCGACCCGCTGGAGCTGGATCATTTCACACGTTTCCAGGAATTGCCCCGGCTGATGGCAGAAAGTATGGATGATGTGGTCACTATCCATAAAAGTCTGCGTGAAATGCGGCGGGCTGCTGATATGGCAGTGGATCAGCAGGCACATCTGAATCGCCGTTTACAGCAGGATCTGGTCCATATTCGTACCGTTCCATTCAGACATTATTCTGAGCGTCTCTACCGTGTGGTCAGACAGGCGGCAAAAGATACCGGCAAACAGGCCAGCCTGACAATTCAGGGAGAGGATATCGAACTCGACCGGAGTGTGATCGATAAAATAGGCTCTCCACTGGAACATTTACTGCGTAACGCGCTGGTGCATGGCATCGAGACACCGCAAGAACGCCTGCAGGCCGGCAAGGTGGAAACCGGGCAGATCACACTCGATCTGCATCAGGAAGGCAGCGAAATCGTCATGGTATTGCGGGATGATGGTATCGGGTTGGATGCCGGGCGTATCCGTGACAAAGCACACCAGCTTGGCCTGGATGATCCGGAAAATGAACAGAATGATGAACAGTGGTATCCGCTGATCTTCACACATGGATTTTCCACGCTGGATAATGTGACGGATATGGCAGGGCGGGGAGTCGGCCTCGATATCGTCAGAAACGAGCTGGGCGAGATTGGCGGCAATATTACCGTGACCTCGGAAAAAAATCGGGGTGTCACCTTTACGCTGCGTCTGCCGGTGACCCTGGCGGTGACGCAGGCGCTGATGGTCAGAGCAGCCGACAGCACCTATGCCATTCCGGCTGCGAACGTGGTACATGTGCTGGAAATGAATTCAGAAACACTGGGTATGGCTTACCGGGAACATCATCTGACATGGAATGATGATCGCTTCCCGCTGATCTATCTGCCGCATCTGCTGGGTGTGCCGCATACTTTTCCTGAAATCCGGCGTCACAACCGTATCGTGTTGTTACAGGCAGGGCATGAACGACTGGCTGTTCATGCCGATGCACTGGTCGGCCAGTGCGAGGTGGTGGTCAAGAACGTCGGTCCGCAACTGTCTCGTGCGCCAGGCATCGAAGGTGCCACCATCACGGGGGATGGCAGCGTTGTGCTGATCATCGACCCGATCAGGCTGCTGCAGCGCGAGCAGGTGCAGGAGCTGCTGTCTGCAGGGCCGGTTGCACCGGTCAATGCCTCGGATATCCATCCTTCTGCTACTGCACCGGTCGTGATGATCGTCGATGATTCACTGACGGTACGCAAAGTCACCAGTCGCCTGCTGGAGCGGCAGGGCTATGAAATCCTGATTGCCAAGGATGGAGTGGGAGCACTGCAGCTGCTGCGTGAAACGACACCCGCGATCATGCTGGTCGATATCGAAATGCCGCACATGGATGGTTTTGAGCTGATTCGGGCGGTGCGTGACAACCCGCAACTGCATACCCTCCCGATCATCATCATTTCTTCACGCACCGCGGACAAGCACCGTAAGGTGGCGGAAGAACTGGGTGTGAATGAATTCATGGGCAAGCCTTATCAGGAGGAAGAGTTGCTGTACCATATCGAACGCCTGATCAAAGGGTGAGATGGATTCGATCAAAGAACAACTCATTGAAGCCAGAGGCGCTCGTATCCTTTACCTGTCACCGTATTCTCCAGACCGCAATCCTATCGAACAGGTCTTTGCGAAATTCAAGGACCTTTTGAGAAAGGCCATGGCAAGGTCATTCGATGCTTTGTGAAAAACAATCGGCAGCATACTGCCGCTCTTCTCAGCATATGAATGCAGAAATTACTTCCTGAATTCAGGGTACGAACGTACTTAAATGCAGAATGCTCCAGGCGGATTATCCCCTTTCGCCAGTTTTGCTGAACCATAGTCTTACCTGATTTGCCAGGTGCGATATAGATCTTGCTGAAGTTGTTCATGGGCTCGTGTAAGTAATTGCTGCTCATATATCAAAATAGCAGCGATGCTTTTCATTGATATATAACGCTGCATTTGCATGTATTGCAGTAGGATGAACACGATGCCATCCATCACCATTCGCAATGTCCCGGACGGGGTACATCGCGCGATTCGGATTCGTGCTGCCATGCCACGCGTAGTGCCGAAGCTGAAATCCGTTATATCCTGGAGCAGGCAGTAAAACCTGCGAGCCGTCTGAAACTCGGTTCTCTGCTAACATCCATCGCCCGCGAAGCAGGAGGGTTGACTGACGCCGAAGCGGAGCAAATCAACCAGCTCCGCGCAAATCAACCAGCTTCGCGGCGAGACTCCGGCCAAACCGATGAGGTTTGAATGATCGTCCTTGATAAGGCGGGCCATAGGTGAGAGGGAGGAGAGGATATCAACTCGATAAAAACCAGGCTGTATGATAGCGATTTGACAGGAAAAGTAGTGCAGAAAAATTTGAGTCAAGACAAAAAATAATTTACCCTTCCCGTCCTTTCTCAGGAAAGATGCCTTTTCGGATACTTTCCGAGCTTTGTGGAATTGATTCCATGTATCAGGCGATTGCGGCAACCCGGGTTGTCGATGTTGCTTTTTATTGCCCGGCCGTCCCGGGTAATTGTCTTCCCTGCGGGGACCCAATCCAAGCGAGTGCCGCATCAAGGCTTCAGGGGCACTTGCGTAGAGTGGAGAAACCCATGAATCATGCTATAAAAATAATGGCTCCGGGTCATGAAGCATTGACTCAAAATACTCGGTTCCAGGTATATACCGAGCGGCAACTGGACAAAATCAGGCCGCTGGAGAAGTTCACGAAAGAGCAGCGTTTCGAAATGCATGTAGTGGCCAATGTTCTGCCGTTTCGTGTCAACCAATATGTGATTGACGAACTGATTGACTGGAACAACATATCGGCAGATCCTGTTTTCCAGCTCACCTTCCCCCAGCGCAACATGCTGGAACCGGAGGATTTCGAGCGTATGGCCGAAGCATTGCGTCGCGATGCGCAACGCAGCGAGATCCAGGCGATTGCTGTCGATATTCGCAGCAAACTGAACCCCCATCCTGCCGGACAGCAGGAAATGAATGTGCCGGTTTTTCACGGCGAGCCTCTGCCGGGCACACAGCACAAATACCGCGAAACCGTGCTGTTCTTCCCCAGCCAGGGGCAGGTGTGTCATAGCTATTGCACCTTCTGCTTCCGCTGGGCGCAGTTTATCGGCGACAAGGAGCTGCGCTTTGCCAGCAATGAAGCCGGCAACCTGCACAAGTATCTGGCTGGCCACAAGGATGTTACCGATCTGCTGATGACCGGTGGTGATCCCATGGTGATGAAAACCCACCACCTGAAAGCTTATCTGGAAGCCATGCTGCGCCCGGCGCTGGAACATGTGCAGAACATTCGCATTGGCACCAAGTCGCTGACCTTCTGGCCGCAGCGCTATGTCACCGACGAGGATGCGCACGAGCTGCTGGCGCTGCTGGAGCGGCTGGTAAAAGCAGGCAAGCACGTGGCCCTGATGGCGCACTTCAATCACTGGCGTGAAATGGATACACCCATTGTGCGTGAGGCGGTCAGGCGCATCCGTGCGGCAGGCGTGGTGATCCGCGCCCAGGCTCCGATTGTGCGCAACATCAATGACGATCCGGCCGTCTGGGCAAAAATGTGGCGCACGCAGGTGGGCATGGGCATCATTCCCTACTATATGTTTGTCGAGCGCGATACCGGTGCCAAACGCTACTTTGAAGTACCGCTGGAACGCACCTACCAGATTTACCGTGAAGCCATCCAGCAAGTATCAGGACTGGCACGCACGGTACGCGGCCCGTCCATGAGTGCCGGTCCCGGTAAGGTGGAAATCCAGGGCATCGTTGAGCTGAATGGCGAGAAAATCTTTATCTTGCGCTTTATCCAGGGCCGCAACCCCGACTGGGTACAGCGCATTTTCTTTGCCAAATACGATCCCGAGGCCACCTGGTTTGATGACCTCAAACCGGCTTTTGGTGAGGAAAAGTTTTTCTTCACTGATGAATACAACGCCATGCAGGGGGTGTAACCGACTATTTGTCCGGTAGGAGAGAAAGCTCATAGTAATAGAAGTGGCTAGGGGCTTTTTTTCAGCGGGATGAATCCTGATTGCGAAAACTGTATAACCTACGTTACATAAAATGATTTGATTTTGAAGAGTTATTCGACGGTTTTGTTTTGTTGTTTTCTGATTGCATTTGATTCCAATCGTTATCGGATGCATCTCCGATTTGCCCATTCCTGCAATTCCAGATTTCAGTATCAGTTCGATCTTTTCAACTGCTTCATTGCTGATCTTACCGAGGTAATTTTTTTGTGTTCCAATCTGCGACATCAATGTAGATTGTGCCCAGATGCCTGGACAAAAACATGGCAACAAAAAATCGCACATGGCAATGACAATGCAATATTTGCTTACCATCTCAAAATAAAAGGTGTAGATTATTTCAGAGGGAGACAGTAATACACCACTATTTTGAAAACCTGAAAACAGTTTCCTGTCTAACAAGGGATCCGTTCCAAAGCTCTCCAGGAGAAGGAGGAACACATGAAACAGCAGAAAAATCAGGCCGGAACTCAAGCTCGAAATGCGTGTGTTTTGGCAGGAAAGCGGTCCCCCACGCAATTTACTTCTGCCCTGGGTTTACCCGGATCAGGCTGTTCTGGTTTTAATCCACAACTTTACTTTTCTTCCGATTTCGGTGCCGGCAATGGGGCGTTCAGTTCTGGCCGGAGTCTGTCGCCACCATCGATCACGCGCAAGACCAGGAAGGAATTGCCACGATATCTGAATGCATTGATCACCTGGTTGATCGTGCTTTCCATTTCTCTGGCTGTAGCGGGCTGTGAGGAAGGCAAACCCCCACAACCTCAATTACAACCACAAGTTTGCGGCACGATCCAGGGATTGGCCTGTCCTGCCGAGCAGTACTGTGATTTGGGCATCGGCCAGTGCAAAGTTGCTGATGCGCAAGGTGTCTGTAAAACCAGGCCAACAATCTGCACGAGAGAGTTCAATCCGGTTTGCGGTTGTGACGGAAAAACTTATGGTAATGCCTGTGGAGCGGCTGCGGCAGGTGTTTCTATCGATCATGAGGGTGAATGTAAAACAGCAGAACCCCAGGCTTGCGGAGGAATTGCAGGAATCAGGTGTCCGGATGGCCTGGCATGTGTTGATGATCCGGGTGATACCTGCGATCCCGAACACGGGGGAGCAGATTGTGCGGGGATATGTATTGCCGGGTAGGGTCAGTGACATCTTTTTATGTGTTTTTTAGAAAAATGGAGGTAAAAATATTTTGCAGGTAACGTGAGAGGCCACTCTGTCTCCCGGGTTGGGCAAGATGAAGTGGGCCTGTTATTAGCCCGGTGCGGATGCGATACACATCAGGAACATGGTATCTGTAGAGGGCACAACACTCGGTGAGGTGGCTATCATGAAACAATCGAATGTGATCAAACTCTTTTCAATTGTTCTCGGGTTATGGCTTTTGTTTAATCCAATCGGTACTCAGGCAGAAACAGCAAAATACGAGACAATCAAAACCGAATATCAGTATGCTGCAAAAGTGGCGTGTTCGTTATTACTGCCACACCAGGACGGTACTCTGGCGAAAGGCATATACCGTACTATCATCAATATTCACAATCCTGCCAGCAAGAAAATCACGGTTGCCGCCAAGGTGGCACTTTCCACTCAGATGGGCTCCGAACCAGGCCCTTTCAATGTTACGCCGTTCAAGGGAATTACACTGCAACCGGATGGTGCTGTCGGAGTAAATTGCTTTGACATTGCCGGCTACTTTTGCCCGATTAATGGGGTATGCGTAGATTTTGCATTTCTGGAGGGGTTTCTGGTAGTGAAAAGTCCTGTTCCACTGGATGTGGTAGGGGTATATACCGCACGACCCGTGGAGGGAGAAGTTCAATCGATCGATGTCGAAACTGTTCAATCGAAAAGGATACACGATATCGTGAAGCTGGGTACCACCGAGCTGCCCGGGCGTGGAGAGGGAAAACGTGTTGATTATCCGCCCAAAGGAAGCGCTGCATACGATGGTCAGAAGCCTAAACAAATGTGTGGAGGGATTGCCGGTTTTCCCTGCCCCGAAGGTATGAAGTGTGTGGATGATCCCTCGGATGACTGTGATCCTGCCAAGGGAGGTGCCGACTGCGCGGGTATCTGTGTGAAATAGCGTAAAAATGAAGCGTTGGTTGTCTCTGCGTGTGGGCTATCAGGGAAAGATGCGATGAAACAGGCTGCTGTGATCCTGACGGGAATCCTGGTATTGCTGGCTGGAAAAAGTACCACGGCAATATCGAGGGAGCCCTTCCATCTGGAAAATATGACGTGTTCCATTACGTCAGCCAGTATGAATGGCTGTACCGGGGTCCCAACGCTTCATTCCGGAATATTGACTCTATCGAAAGAGGGTACTTTCAAATTAAAGGCACGCTACGAGGGCTGCTTCATGGTCGAGAATGTAACAAAATCGGGAGACTTTGCAGCATCCTTTTTCGAAAAAGCAATGAGCCTCGAATTGCTGACCACAAGGACCACGGGCATGAAGAATGCGCTATCAGATTTTCCCGGGACGCTGGGGTTTGCACATCTGAATTATGACGGGCTGGACGGGTACTTTATTGATATATCTGCCGTAATTCGTGCACGTGGACGCGAGATGGAAAATGTCATCGTTACCGCAAACCTGCAATGCACGGTGATCGATGACGCAGCAAGGACTGCAGTAAAAGCAGATCGATTGTCATTCATCCAGAAAGGAGTTTACAAATGACACACCATACAGAAGTTTTTGAAGGCGGTACGATCGATATAGAAGACGATACCAGCCTCACAATCAATGGAAAGGAAATCAGTTACGTACATGATGCAGTAAAAAACAAGTGGTCTTCGAGATATCTGCCTTATACCCAATATGATTCATTACTGGATCTGGCGCGGGCGATCATCCGGGACACCGTTGAATTCTCCGGTGTGAAAGAGTAATTCCTGCAGATAAAAACATGGAGGAAATTCTCATGGCTATCAGAAAAGATGCAAATACACTGACTGCTGCAGAACGGGCAGAATTCGTTGCTGCCATTCGCGTGTTGAAGGCCGAAGGCATCTATGATCGATTCGTGCTCAGACATGCGAACGCCAATATGAGTGCAATTCACCGATGCTCTGCTTTTTTGCCGTGGCACCGCCGCTTTATTTATGATCTCGAACTGGAACTGCAGCGCGTTTCGGGTAACCCGAATCTCGGGATACCTTACTGGAACTGGCCATCAGGTAGCGCCAATGCCTCCATGTGGAATGATGATTTGCTGGGTGGCAATGGAGATGCCGGTGGTGTTGTCCGTACCGGTCCATTCCGCTCCGGGCAATGGACTGTCATCAATTCCAGCGGATTGCCAGCAGGTCCGCTGATGCGCGCTTTCGGTCAGAACGGCTTGCCAACCTTACCCACACAAGCGGCAATCAATCAAGTCATGGCCGTTACGCCCTATGATACATCGCCGTGGAACATGAACAGCAATCCAAGTTTCCGTAATCAGCTGGAAGGCTGGATTGGCCCCAATCTGCACAACCGTGGTCATGTCTGGGTGGGGGGGTCCATGCTGCCGATGACTTCCCCGAATGATCCGGTGTTTTTCATGCACCATTGTATGGTGGATAAAATCTGGCATGAATGGCAACTGCGCTTCCCGAATCAAGGTTATTTACCAGCCAGTGGCGGCCCTTTTGGTCAAAATCTGACTGATCCAATGGGTAGTACCCCTTCAGGACAGGTCGGGTCGCGTCCTATCGATGTGCTGGACAGTGCAGCGCTGGGTATCGTATATGATGATGCTGCTCCTCAGCCGCAACCTCAGCCGGAAATACCGCTCATTGTCGTTGGAGCCGATCCGATAGCAGCTGCTATCGGCGTGCCGGGAGAAACCGATGTTTTCCGTTTCGAAGTCCCGGCCTTCGGTGCTCATACGATGTATACCCTCGGATCATCCGATACGTTCATGACTCTGTTCGGCCCCAATGATCCGAATTTTGAAGTGGCATCAGATGATGATGCAGGCGAGGGTTTCAATGCACAAATCAACCGCAATCTGTCTGCAGGTACTTATTTTCTGCGCGTTCGTCTGTACAGCCCGAACAGTACGGGAAATTATGCGGTTGGCGTGCGCGCAGTCAGTGCCACTCCAGGCCCTGGTCCCGGCCCGGTTCCGATCCCCGAGCTCATCGTGAATGGTGTGGGCATCGATGCATCGATTTCTGCAGCGAATGAAAGCGATGTGTACCGGTTTAATGTTACTACGGGAGATTTTTATACCATCCAGACGAATGGGACAACGGATACCTTCATGAGCTTGCATGGCCCGAACAGCCAGATACCGGAAATCGCCAGCAACGATGATTCAGGCATCTCCTTCAACGCGCTGATCCGCCGTCAACTTTCTCCGGGTGAATATTTCGTTCGTGTAAGACACTACTCGCCATCCGGGACAGGTGCTTATTCTGTTCGGGTGACGCAGGGATGAGCTGATTGCTTTGTCTTGAGAACAGGATTTGATGAATCGCACTTTTCATTTTTGAGTGCACTTTGAGAAAGGGAGAAAAAACAGCTACCAGGCAGCCGCATACACACTAAGACCAAAGTTCCAGCAGCTGAAGGAAATGTAAGTTATCACTGACAAAAAGGGGATGCGCTATGAATGAATTCTTTTTTCAGATCATTTTTCGGCTTGTGAACCGATTCCCATGGATCAGTCGAGTCGCCTCGCGCATAACGTGGTTGCGGCGCTGGATCAGCGATACTTTTATCAATTGGCAGGCCTATGCCACAAACCCCCGTCCCAGGCCATTCTCCATGGCCGCTCCCTATACCACATGGCAGGCATTGACAGACCGGACATTCACCGGACGACATCTGCCGGAAGCGGAAGGAGAACAGAATCTTCCGGATCTGAAAAGTGTTGTCAATCTGTGGCGCAGAAAAGAAAACAGGGAAATCCCGTCAGTTGATACCAGCATCCTGTTTTCTTTTTTCGCTCAATGGTTCACCGATAGTTTTCTGCGGACAGATTTTTTCGATCGCCGGAAAAATACATCAAATCACGAAATCGATCTGTGCCAGATCTATGGCTTGCGTGAAGACATCACGCATTTGCTGCGGTTGAAAAAGGATGGCAAGCTGAAATATCAGGTCATCGATGGAGAAATTTTTCCTCCTTACCTTTTCAATGTAGAAGAAACGACTGCAGATAATTGGGTGTTTGCTGACAGGGAATTTGAGAATCTGCATCCCCGCGCTGTTCTGGAATTTGTTTTTGACAATGTCCCGGAAGAACGGTTGAAGCGTATGTTTGCCACCGGGCTGGAACATGGTAATTCATCGATTGGCTATACCCTCATGAATACCATCATGTTGCGTGAACACAATCGGATCTGTGACGTGCTCAAAGAAGCGCATCCCGCCTGGGATGATGAACGTCTGTTCCAGACAGCCAGAAACATCATGATCGTGCTGCTGATTAAAGTGGTGTTGCAGGATTATGTTTCGCATTTTACACAATTTGGTTTTACGCTCGATCCTACACCGGGGATGGCGGAAAGGCAGCGCTGGTATCGCACCAACTGGATTTCTCTGGAATTCAATCTGCTCTACAGGTGGCATTCGATGGTGCCGGAATACTACTTTGTCGGTGATCAGCGATACACGCTCGATGAGTTTCGCAACAATACCGCGCTGGTCACACACCAATATGGTATTGGAACCATGATATCAGCAGCCTCGCAGCAAAAAGCCGGCCGTGTCGGTTTGTACAACACGCCTCAGTTCTTTTTTGATCCATTGCCTGTGGGTGCGGATAACCGGAGTGTCATGGAACGCAGCGTAGAGATGGGGCGTCAGGCCAAACTGCGCTCATTCAATGATTACCGCCAGGCATTCAGCATGCCGCGTTTGAGAAGTTTTGAGGAATTGACAGCAGATCCGGCGCTGCAACGGGAGTTGAAGGAACTGTATAACGATCGCATCGATGACCTGGAGTGGCAGGTCGGTATCTTTGCGGAAGATCACGATGAAGGGTTTAGTCTGGGGCGCCTGATGGTGCGGATGGTGGGTTACGATGCATTTACCCATGCTCTGACCAATCCACTGGTATCGGGCTACGTACATAATGAAGAGACCTTCTCGTCCGTCGGGCAATCGATCATCGAAGAAACCAGTCTGCTTGCAGATATCGTTAAACGTAATGTCAGGGACAGCGATACGGTTATTGCAAGTTTCAGAACCTCTGCTGTTGCTTGAATGAGGATGTCGCAGTGAAATAATCCGGGAACTGGATGAATTTTATCCTTTTAAAGGAGCGTCACATGATGAACAAGCTGCCACAACAGGAAGAAAACAGACGCACGGTAGAGAATCGGAAAAATTATCTGCTGCGAAGACAGGCACAGTATCAATATGCCTACGAGTATGCCAATACAATTGCTGTGGTACGCAAACTGCCATGTCGGGAGATACCAGGGCCTGGATACTGGCTGCGTGGCGGGATCAATTTGCTGCAGCTGATTCCAAGTCTGCCGAGTCTGCTGGTGACGTATATGCGCTATTTGCTTGGCAAACCGATGGAAAGCTACCACGACTATATTTTTTATCCGTTTAGCCCTCCGAATCCGGCACTGGTCGATAACTTTCAGCAGGATCTGATATTTGGCCTGCAACGTGTCATCGGGGTAAATCCTGTCGTATTGCGCGCCGTGACTTCTCAGCATCCGCTGCCACAGAAATTACCGGAATCTGAAATCCAGCGTGTTTTTGCAAAGTATGTTGATGAAACTGACTATGCGACTGCAATTACGCAGAAGCGTGTGTATATCCTGGATTATGCAGATCTGGAGATATTGCAGCGCAATCCCGGACAAATCGATGGCGGCCGTAAACAATATGTCACGACCCCGATTGTGGTGCTGTTTCTGCAAGCAGATGGCATATTGCGGCCGATTGCCATCCAGCTGTATCAGGATGCCGGGCTTGACAATCCCATTTATACGCCAAACGATGGCAATCTGTGGCTGGCAGCCAAAACGTTTGCCCAGGTCGCAGATGGTAATCACCATATACTGGTTACCCATGCCACCCGCATTCATTATGTGATGGAAGCCATTATCATGGCCTCACGCCGGCAGCTTTATAAATCTCATCCGCTCTGTGTGCTGTTGAATCCGCATCTTCGACATACACTCAACGTCAATCATCAGCACACCTTCCTGCGGGATCGAAAAGGGCGCCCCGGCCGGTATGGTGAGCTGTTTGCCGGAGATTATGATGCGACGACTCAGTGCATGGCCAATGGTATGACAAGTTTTGACTTCAGGGCATCGGCCTTCCCTAACGATATTGCCAGCCGGGAAGTCGATAACCCTGATCTTTTTTATCCATATCGTGATGATGGTGTGTTGTTATGGAATGCAATCCAGCACTTCGCCACAGAATATATCGATGTCTGCTATCAATCGGATGGAGATGTGGCTGAAGATTGCGAGATTCAGGCCTGGGCGCATGATATCGGCGCCCAAGATCGCGGCAGAATTCCCGGGTTTCCCGCCAGGTTTGCATCCAGACAGGAACTGGCCGAGACTATTGGCCATGTCATTTTTCTATGTACGGCATTCCATTCGTGCATTCATTTCAACCAGTACAAATATCCGGGTTTTGTTCCCAATATGCCTCATTCGGCCTATGCACCTCCCCCGGCGGGGAAGGGTGCGGAAATGGATGCAGACGGGCTGTTGAAGTTTCAACCCGCATTCCGGGCGGCATATTCGCAAACCTGGACTTATTTCCAGACCAATTTTACTGTCAATCGGATCGGCCAGTATCCGTTGCGGCAATTTGACCCGGCAGCACGTGATGTCATAGAGCGCTTCAGAAAACAGCTCCAGGAAATAGCAGGACAAATCGATCAAAGAAACAGCAGCCGACCTGTTCCCTATGGCCGGATGAATCCAAGAATCATCCCAAATGGAGTAACGGTTTGATTCTCGCGGGATTCGTATGAATTTCTAATAGCCTGGTAGAGCTTCTGGATTTCAGATGAGCCACTTTCCGATAGTTATCGTACTGACAGGATTACTGCTTTTGAGCGGGTGTGATGCTTTGGAACCTGAAATATCCTGTCTCTCTGTGCTCATGCAAGGTGACATTCAGCACGTTGTCAAGACGAGAGAACAACGGTTTCTCGGTAAGGTCACCGAGAGACGGGCGCATTGTCTTGGTGGAGATCATGCTGTGGCGCTCAACCGGAATCCCTGGCTGGATTGGCCAAATTTCTGGGGAACAGGTGACAGCTTGTCATTATCTTCTTCGCTATTGGCCAGCTCGTTTTTCGGTCCGAATGAACGTGGCATCAATAGTGCGCTTTATGAACTGGAGTTGCAGCGGATCGAGCTGATCAAATTCAATCTCTTTGACAACAGCGGTACTTACCAGGCTTATGTGACAGGCCGTGATGGCAGGGCAGGCCCTGTTTTACAAGTCTGGCCGGAAATGCAGTTACCGCCAACTCATCCTCATTACAAGGACGTTGAGCATAATCAGGAACATCAGGTTTGCAGTGGCGAATTGATTCGTTTTCGTACTGTTACCGGTATCTGTAACGATATCTACAATCCGTTGATGGGCTCGACTCATCAGATCTTTGCGCGCAATGTCCAGTTCGATACGACCTTTCCTGATCTGGGCCTCGATGAGATGGCCAGGAATCGTCATGGAGATCGATTGGGTTTGCTGAAACCCGATCCGCAGGTCATCAGCCGGAAATTGTTTACGCGCACGCAGTCACAGCCTGATAAATGCCGGAACGACGACGAGTTATCCGGCGATCTTGAGAAATTCGCATGTGATTACAAAAAAGCACCGGCCCTGAATGTGCTGGCAGCTTTCTGGATTCAGTTCATGACCCATGACTGGTTTTCTCATGTGGAAGAGGAATCTGACCAGTCAGCGTGGATGACGGTGGGTTGTATGACTCAGCGAATTGACAACATCGAACAGCCTTTGACGGAGAAGGAAGCTCGCCAGCTGGGCTGCCGGTCGGGTGACAGAATCCATGTTGCACCGATCGATGATGACACACCGCCCGCATCGTTCATGCACGACGGCCACCTCTATCGCACACGCGCGCCGAAAACGACACGTAATCATGTGACGGCCTGGTGGGATGCCTCACAGCTTTATGGCTATGACGAGCGCTCCAGTCAGCGGGTGAAACGGGATCCCGAGGATGCTGCCAAATTAGCGTTGATTCATGTAAGGGAAAGCGTGGACAGGGGCGATGAATCCGGATACTTGCCGACCTTTGAAGTGGATGATCCGATCGATCCGGCATGGTCAGGTCAGGAAGCAGCCGCTTTTCCGGACAACTGGTCCATTGGATTGAGTTTTTTTCATAATGTCTTTGCCAGAGAGCACAATGCTTTTGTTGAGGAATTCCGCAAGCAGGCAGCCAAAACACCTGATGCTGACAGCGGCTTGAGGAACCCGGCGCACCCTGAGATGATCATTCGTTACCGGGATGTCACGGCAGGTGAATTATTCAATGTAGCCCGACTGGTGATTGCCGCCGAGATCGCCAAGATCCATACCCTTGAGTGGACGACGCAGTTGCTGTACAACGAACCACTGTATCGGGGGATGAACGCCAACTGGCATGGGTTATTTCACGAACATGCGGCGGTATCCGAGGTATTGAGAGAAATTATCCGCCAGCTGGACGATACCGAAGGTATCAGCAACAGTCTTCATGCCGCTTTCGCTGGTGGAGCAGGTATTTTCGGGTTAGGCAATCATCGCTATGAAGGCGCGCCGCTCTATTCCCTGGTCGATCGCAACAGAAAGGATATCTGGACACTCACCCGCAACGAAGATATCAATGGCGGAGTCAACCATTTTGGTTCTCCTTTCAGTTTTCCTGAAGAGTTCGTCACGGTATATCGACTGCATCCTTTGTTGCCGGATTTGATCGAATACCGTGAATGGCATAACAATCCGAATATCATTCGGCAAAAAATACCTGTCATCGATACCTTTCGCGGTAAAGCCACCGGGGCGATGCGGCAGAAAGGCTTGGCAAACTGGGCGCTCAGCATGGGTCGTCAGCGGGCAGGTGCGTTGACGCTCCAGAATCATCCGCGGTTTTTGCAAAACCTGAAGATCCCTCATCTGCAATCATCCACCCGGCAAATCGACATTGCTGCACTCGATCTCATTCGCGACCGGGAGCGGGGCATTCCGCGCTATAACGAGTTTCGTCGGCAGTACGGGTTGAAGCAATTGACCAGCTTCGATGATTTCATCGATCTGCGTGTGCCCGTAGATTCGTCTGTTCGTCGCGAACAGGAGCAGCTCGTGCGGACATTACGTGAGGTATACGGACAGCACCGGTGCGATGCATCCAGACTGATCACAAACGCCCAGCTGAATGACGACAAATCACCCATTAACGATTGTCTGGGGCATCCCGACGGCAGTCTTGTAGACAATATCGAGGATGTCGATACGGTCGTCGGCTGGCTGGCGGAATTCAAACGGCCGCACGGTTTTGCCATTTCAGAAACCCAGTTCGTCGTGTTCGTTCTCAATGCTTCACGCAGACTCTTCAGCGACCGGTTTTTTACTTCGAGTTTTCGCCCGGAGTTCTATAGCATTCTGGGAGTGGAGTGGGTAATGCACAATGGGCCGGGCCCGGAAATAATGGAAGAGGGGACGTACAATGGTCACCGGCAACCGGTTTCTCCGCTGAAGCGAGTCCTGTTGAGAACGTTGCCCGAGCTGGCGGATGAGCTTCAGGGGGTCGTCTCAGAAAACGGAAAATAAAGCACGCTAAGGCATAGCCGAACCTGCCAAGCTTGCTCCACCCTGTAGTGACGCGATCAGCGGGCAGGAAACGTTCCCCCTTCGCGCATGGCAGGCGCACACCAACTCAGACAGCACGGCCTCCATGCGCGCCAGGTCAGCCATTTTCTCGCGCACGTCCTTGAGCTTGTGCTCGGCCAGACTGCTGGCTTCCTCGCAATGGGTGCCATCCTCCAGCCGCAGCAGCTCGGCGATCTCATCCAGGCTGAAGCCCAGCCGCTGGGCTGATTTCACGAAGCGCACCCGCGTTACATCCGCCTCGCCATAGCGGCGGATGCTGCCATAGGGCTTGTCAGGCTCCAGCAACAAGCCCTTGCGCTGATAGAAACGGATGGTCTCCACATTGACCCCGGCCGCCTTGGCGAAAACGCCAATGGTCAGGTTCTCCAAATTGTTTTCCATATCGCTTGACTCCGTACATGAGTACGGAAGTAAGGTTACGCTATCCAATTTCAATTCGAAAGGACAAGCGCATGTCTGAACCAAAAACCGGGCGCGGCGCGCTCTTCACTGGAGGGCTTGCCGCCATCCTCGCCTCGGCTTGCTGCCTCGGGCCGTTGGTTCTGATCGCCTTGGGGTTCAGCGGCGCTTGGATCGGCAACTTGGCGGTGTTGGAACCCTATCGCCCCATCTTTATCGGCGTGGCGCTGGTGGCGTTGTTCTTCGCCTGGCGGCGCATCTACCGGCAGGCAGCGGCCTGCAAACCGGGTGAGGTCTGCGCGATTCCCCAAGTGCGAGCTACTTACAAGCTCATTTTCTGGATCGTGGCCGCGCTGGTTCTGGTCGCGCTCGGATTTCCCTACGTCATGCCATTTTTCTACTGATCGGAGTTCACCATGAAGAAACTGTTTGCCTCCCTCGCCCTCGCCGCCGTTGTTGCCCCCGTCTGGGCCGCCACCCAGACCGTCACGCTGTCCGTACCGGGCATGACCTGCTCCGCCTGCCCGATCACTGTCAAGAAGGCGATTTCCAAGGTCGAAGGCGTCAGCAAAGTTGACGTGACTTTCGAGACACGCCAAGCGGTCGTCACCTTCGACGATGCCAAGACCAGCGTGCAGAAGCTGACCAAGGCAACCGCAGACGCGGGCTATCCGTCCAGCGTCAAGCAGTGAGTCACTGAAAACGGCACCGCAGCACAACGGACGTCATTGTCTGGCGCCACAAACGATAAAGGATCTGTTGCATGACCCATCTAAAAATCACCGGCATGACTTGCGACTCGTGCGCGGCGCACGTCAAGGAAGCGCTGGAAAAAGTGCCAGGCGTGCAGTCGGCGCTGGTGTCCTATCCGAAGGGCACAGCGCAACTCGCCATCGTGCCGGGCACATCGCCGGACGCGCTGACTGCCGCCGTGGCCGGACTGGGCTACAAGGCAACGCTAGCCGATGCGCCACTGGCGGACAACCGCGTCGGACTGCTCGACAAGGTGCGGGGATGGATGGCCGCCGCCGAAAAGCACAGTGGCAACGAGCCCCCGGTGCAGGTAGCGGTCATTGGCAGCGGTGGAGCCGCGATGGCGGCGGCGCTGAAGGCCGTCGAGCAAGGCGCGCAGGTCACGCTGATCGAGCGCGGCACCATCGGCGGCACCTGCGTCAATGTCGGCTGTGTGCCGTCCAAGATCATGATCCGCGCCGCCCACATCGCCCATCTGCGCCGGGAAAGCCCGTTCGATGGCGGTATTGCGGCAACTGTGCCTACGATTGACCGCAGTAAGCTGCTGGCCCAGCAGCAGGCCCGCGTCGACGAACTGCGGCACGCCAAGTACGAAGGCATCCTGGGCGGTAATCCGGCCATCACCGTTGTGCACGGTGAGGCGCGCTTCAAGGACGACCAGAGCCTTACCGTCCGTTTGAACGAGGGTGGCGAGCGCGTCGTGATGTTCGACCGCTGCCTGGTCGCCACGGGTGCCAGCCCGGCGGTCCCGCCGATTCCGGGCTTGAAAGAGTCACCCTACTGGACTTCCACCGAGGCCCTGGCGAGCGACACCATTCCCGAACGCCTTGCCGTAATCGGCTCGTCGGTGGTGGCGCTGGAGCTGGCGCAAGCCTTTGCCCGGCTGGGCAGCAAGGTCACGGTCCTGGCGCGCAATACCTTGTTCTTCCGTGAAGACCCGGCCATCGGCGAGGCGGTGACAGCCGCTTTCCGTGCCGAGGGCATCGAGGTGCTGGAGCACACGCAAGCCAGCCAGGTCGCCCATATGGACGGTGAATTCGTGCTGACCACCACGCACGGTGAATTGCGCGCCGACAAACTGCTGGTTGCCACCGGTCGGACACCGAACACGCGCAGCCTCGCGCTGGACGCAGCGGGGGTCACTGTCAATGCGCAAGGTGCCATCGTCATCGACCAAGGCATGCGCACGAGCAACCCGAACATCTACGCGGCCGGCGACTGCACCGACCAGCCGCAGTTCGTCTATGTGGCGGCAGCGGCCGGCACCCGTGCCGCGATCAACATGACCGGCGGCGATGCGGCGCTCGACCTGACCGCAATGCCGGCCGTGGTGTTCACCGATCCGCAAGTGGCGACCGTGGGCTACAGCGAGGCGGAAGCCCACCACGACGGGATCGAGACCGACAGCCGCACCTTGACCTTGGACAACGTGCCGCGTGCGCTCGCCAACTTCGACACACGCGGCTTCATCAAGTTGGTTATCGAGGAAGGCAGCCATCGGCTGATCGGCGTACAGGCGGTCGCGCCGGAAGCGGGTGAACTGATCCAGACGGCGGCTCTGGCCATTCGCAACCGCATGACGGTGCAGGAACTGGCCGACCAGTTGTTCCCCTACCTGACGATGGTCGAGGGGTTGAAGCTCGCGGCGCAGACCTTCAACAAGGATGTGAAGCAGCTTTCCTGCTGCGCCGGGTGAGAAAAAGGAGGTGTTCAATGAACGCCTACACGGTGTCCCGGCTGGCTCTTGATGCCGGGGTGAGCGTGCATATCGTGCGCGACTACCTGCTGCGCGGATTGCTGCGCCCGGTGGCGTGCACACCAGGCGGCTACGGCTTGTTCGATGACGCCGCCTTGCAACGGCTGTGCTTCGTGCGGGCGGCCTTCGAGGCGGGCATCGGCCTCGACGCGCTGGCGCGGCTGTGCCGGGCGCTGGATGCGGCGGACGGCGACGAAGCGGCCGCGCAGCTTGCCCTGCTGCGTCAGTTCGTCGAGCGTCGGCGCGAAGCGTTGGCCGATCTGGAAGTGCAGTTGGCCACCCTGCCGACCGAGCCGGCACAGCACGCGGAGAGTCTGCCATGAACAACCCCGAGCGCTTGCCGTCCGAGACGCACAAACCGATCACCGGCTACCTGTGGGGCGGACTGGCTGTGCTGACTTGCCCCTGCCACCTGCCCATCCTCGCTGTCGTGCTGGCCGGCACAACCGCCGGTGCTTTCCTCGGCGAGCATTGGGTCATCGCGGCGCTCGGTTTGACCGGCCTGTTCCTTCTGTCCCTGTCGCGGGCGTTGCGGGCATTCAGGGAAAGAGAATGAGCGCTTTCCGGCCGGATGGATGGACGACGCCGGAACTGGCCCAAGCGGTCGAGCGCGGGCAGCTTGAACTGCACTACCAGCCCGTCGTCGATCTGCGCAGTGGTGGGATTGTCGGCGCGGAAGCCCTGTTGCGCTGGCGTCATCCGACGCTTGGACTATTGCCACCGGGCCAGTTCCTGCCCGTGGTCGAATCGTCCGGCCTGATGCCTGAAATCGGCGCTTGGGTGCTGGGCGAAGCCTGCCGCCAGATGCGTGACTGGCGAATGCTGGCATGGCGACCGTTCCGGCTGGCCGTCAATGTTTCGGCGAGCCAAGTGGGACCGGACTTCGACGGGTGGGTAAAGGGCGTGCTGGCTGATGCCGAGTTGCCCGCCGAGTATCTCGAAATCGAGCTGACCGAATCGGTCGCGTTTGGTGATCCGGCGATCTTCCCCGCCCTGGACGCCTTGCGGCAGATCGGTGTGCGCTTCGCCGCCGATGACTTCGGGACGGGGTATTCCTGTCTGCAACATCTGAAGTGCTGCCCAATCAGCACGCTCAAGATCGACCAATCGTTTGTCGCCGGGCTCGCCAACGACCGCCGCGACCAAACCATCGTGCACACCGTGATTCAGCTTGCGCACGGGCTGGGCATGGATGTGGTGGCTGAAGGCGTGGAAACATCGGCGAGTCTTGATCTATTGCGACAAGCGGACTGCGACACAGGACAAGGCTTCCTGTTCGCGAAGCCAATGCCGGCGGCGGCATTCGCCGTCTTCGTCAGTCAATGGAGGGGTGCCACCATGAATGCAAGTGACTCGACCACCACCAGTTGCTGCGTGTGCTGCAAGGAAATCCCGCTCGATGCCGCCTTCACCCCGGAAGGCGCGGAATACGTCGAGCACTTCTGCGGGTTGGAGTGTTATCAACGCTTCGAAGCGCGTGCCAAGACAGGGAACGAAACCGATGCCGATCCGAACGCCTGCGACTCGCTACCGTCAGATTGAGGCATACCCTAACTTGGCGTCAGACCATCCGGCGCTAAATCGTCAGAATAGAGTTGCCTTCCGAATTGATTGACATACGCCGTCAAGGGTCATAGATTTCTTCCTGACACATTTCCCTCAGGAGGATACCTTGCACGGTCAGCGCATCGGTTACGTCCGCGTCAGCAGCTTCGACCAGAACCCAGAACGGCAGCTCGAACAGATCCAGGTGGATAAAGTGTTCACCGACAAGGCGTCGGGCAAGGACACACGGCGGCCCGAACTGGAACGGCTGCTCGCCTTCGTGCGCGAAGGCGACACGGTCGTGGTGCACAGCATGGATCGTCTGGCGCGCAACCTCGACGACCTGCGCCGCCTGGTGCAGGGCCTCACCCAGCGCGGCGTACGCATCGAGTTCCTTAAGGAGCATTTGACCTTCACCGGCGAGGACTCGCCGATGGCGAACCTGATGCTGTCGGTAATGGGCGCGTTCGCCGAGTTCGAACGCGCCTTGATCCGCGAGCGGCAGCGCGAGGGCATCGCGCTCGCCAAGCAGCGCGGGGCCTACCGTGGCAGGAAGAAATCCCTGTCGTCTGAGCGTATTGCCGAACTGCGCCAACGTGTCGAGGCTGGCGAGCAAAAGACCAAGCTGGCTCGTGAATTCGGAATCAGTCGCGAAACCCTGTATCAATACTTGAGAACGGATCAGTAAATATGCCACGTCGTTCAATCCTGTCCGCCGCCGAGCGCGAAAGCCTGCTGGCGTTGCCGGACACCAAGGATGAGTTGATCCGTCACTACACGTTCAGCGAAACCGACCTCTCCATCATCCGGCAGCGGCGCGGCCCGGCCAACCGGCTGGGCTTCGCCGTGCAGCTCTGTTACCTGCGCTTTCCTGGTGTCATCCTGGGCGTCGATGAGCCGCCGTTTCCGCCCTTGTTGAAACTGGTCGCCGACCAGCTCAAGGTCAGCGTCGAAAGCTGGGACGAATACGGGCAGCGGGAGCAGACCCGGCGCGAGCACCTGGTCGAACTGCAAACGGTGTTCGGCTTCCAGCCCTTTACCATGGGCCACTACCGGCAGGCCGTCCAGTTGCTGACCGAGATGGCCTTGCAGACCGACAAGGGCATCGTGCTGGCCAGCACCTTGATCGAGCACCTGCGGCAGCAGTCGGTCATTCTGCCTGCCCTCAACGCCGTCGAGCGGGCGAGCGCCGAAGCAATCACCCGCGCCAACCGGCGCATCTACGATGCCTTGGCCGAACCGCTGTCGGACGCGCATCGCCGCCGCCTCGACGATCTGCTCAAGCGTCGGGACAACGGCAAAACGACCTGGCTGGCCTGGCTGCGCCAATCGCCCGTCAAACCGAATTCGCGGCACATGCTGGAACACATCGAACGCCTCAAAGCGTGGCAGGCGCTCGACCTGCCTTCTGGCATCGAGCGGTCGGTGCACCAGAACCGCCTGCTCAAGATCGCCCGTGAGGGTGGCCAGATGACGCCCGCCGACCTGGCCAAGTTCGAGGCGCAGCGACGCTATGCCACCCTGGTGGCGCTTGCCATCGAGGGCATGGCCACCGTCACCGACGAAATCATCGACCTGCACGACCGCATCCTGGGCAAGCTGTTCAACGCCGCCAAGAACAAGCATCAGCAGCAGTTCCAGGCGTCCGGCAAGGCGATCAACGCCAAGGTGCGGCTGTTCGGGCGCATCGGCCAGGCGCTGATCGAGGCCAAGCAAGCAGGCCGCGATCCGTTCGCCGCCATCGAGGCCGTCATGTCCTGGGATGCCTTCGCCGAGAGCGTCACCGAAGCGCAGAAGCTTGCGCAGCCCGAGGACTTCGATTTCCTGCACCGCATCGGCGAGAGCTACGCCACGCTGCGCCGCTACGCGCCGGAATTCCTCGGCGTGCTCAAGCTGCGGGCCGCGCCTGCCGCCAAGGACGTACTCGACGCCATCGAGGTGCTGCGCGGCATGAACAGCGACAACGCCCGCAAGGTGCCCGCCGACGCGCCGACCGAGTTCATCAAGCCGCGCTGGCAGAAGCTGGTCATGACCGACACCGGCATCGACCGGCGCTACTACGAACTGTGCGCGCTGTCGGAGATGAAGAACGCGTTGCGTTCCGGCGACATCTGGGTGCAGGGGTCGCGCCAGTTCAAGGACTTCGAGGACTACCTGGTGCCGCCCGCGAAATTCGCCAGCCTCAAGCAGGCCAGCGAATTGCCGCTGGCCGTGGCCACCGACTGCAACCGGTACCTGAACGACCGGCTGACGCTGCTGGAAACACAGCTTGCCACCGTCAACCGTATGGCGACGGCCAACGAGCTGCCGGACGCCATCATCACCGAGTCAGGCTTGAAGATCACGCCGCTCGACGCGGCGGTACCCGACACCGCCCAAGCGCTGATCGACCAGACGGCAATGATCCTGCCGCACGTCAAGATCACCGAACTGCTGCTGGAGGTGGACGAATGGACGGGCTTCACTCGGCATTTCGCGCATCTGAAATCGGGCGACCCGGCCAAAGACAAGAACCTGTTGCTGACCACGATCCTCGCCGACGCGATCAACCTGGGCCTGACCAAGATGGCGGAGTCTTGCCCCGGCACGACCTACGCCAAGCTGGCTTGGCTGCAAGCCTGGCACATCCGCGACGAAACCTACGGGGCGGCGCTGGCCGATCTGGTCAACGCACAGTTCCGCCATCCCTTCGCCGAGCACTGGGGCGACGGCACCACCTCATCGTCGGACGGCCAGAACTTCCGCACCGGCAGCAAGGCCGAGAGCACCGGCCACATCAACCCGAAATACGGGAGCAGCCCAGGGCGGACGTTCTACACCCACATTTCTGACCAGTACGCGCCATTTCACACCAAGGTCGTGAACGTCGGCGTGCGCGATTCGACCTACGTGCTCGACGGCCTGCTGTACCACGAGTCCGACTTGCGGATCGAGGAGCATTACACCGACACGGCGGGCTTCACCGATCACGTCTTCGCCCTGATGCACCTCCTGGGCTTCCGCTTCGCGCCGCGCATCCGCGACCTGGGCGACACCAAGCTCTACATCCCGAAGGGCGACGCCGCCTATGACGCGCTGAAACCCATGATCGGCGGCACGCTCAACATCAAGCACGTCCGCGCCCATTGGGACGAAATCCTGCGGCTGGCCACCTCGATCAAGCAGGGCACGGTGACGGCCTCCCTGATGCTCCGAAAGCTCGGCAGCTACCCACGCCAGAACGGCCTGGCCGTGGCGCTCCGCGAGCTGGGCCGCATCGAGCGCACGCTGTTCATCCTGGACTGGCTGCAAAGCGTGGAACTGCGCCGCCGCGTGCATGCCGGCCTGAACAAGGGCGAGGCGCGCAATGCGCTGGCCAGGGCAGTGTTTTTCAACCGCCTGGGTGAAATCCGCGACCGCAGTTTCGAGCAGCAGCGCTACCGGGCTAGCGGCCTCAATCTGGTAACGGCTGCCGTCGTGTTGTGGAACACGGTCTATCTGGAACGGGCTGCGCACGCGCTGCGTGGCAACGGCCATGCCGTTGATGACGCGCTGTTGCAGTACCTGTCGCCGCTCGGTTGGGAGCACATCAACCTCACCGGCGATTACCTCTGGCGCAGCAGCGCCAAGATCGGCGCGGGCAAGTTCAGGCCGCTACGACCGCTGCAACCGGCTTAGCGTGCTTTATTTTCCGTTTTCTGAGGCGACCCCTCAGGGTGTGGTCAACCTGTTCGATCCCTGGGCGCGAGATCGCGGAGAATACTACAGCACTCAATGGAAACCCCGGCGCGGTGCCGAGGGGGATGAAGTATTTACTCGGTAAGAACCCGTTCAATATCTCACTGAAGGGTGCATTGCGGCGTTAAAATCGAACTCGAAATGCTCAGGGTTTACAGAAGCTGATAAGTGATCAGCTGTGGTTTCCAAGTTTACTCCTTACATCTTCAATAATGACTTCACCGGCCTTTTCACTGATCATGTAGATGGCGGATACAATAAAAAAACCCGGTATTCTGGGAAAGATTGAAGCATCGACAATCCGCAGGCCAGTGGTTCCATAAACACGGAACCGGCTATCGACGACGGCCATTTCATCGCTTCGCGGTCCCATTTTGCAGGTGCAGGAAGCATGGTGCCCCCAGGCCTGATCCTTGATGAACTGACGGATTTCATCTCGGCTGTTGACGTTTGCACCCGGTAGAATTTCTTCATTAACCAGATCCCCGCAATCTTCGAGAATATTGCGAACGGTTTCCACGCCCTCTACTACTGAATCCAGATCCTTCTCGCTGCTGCCGTCATCCTCATTTTCAGGAAAGTAGTTGAAGTTGATGTCAGGCACATCGCGCGGATCGCTGGATCGTAAGGTGACATATCCCGTGTTGCTTGCGTGTGCCTTGAGAATGGCCCAGGTAAAGATATTTTCTTTGCAGGTATCGGAGTGGTCGCCATTCTTATTACATAGCGCATTAGGATAGCGACTGTTATCTCGGGTAATATCACGAGCATAGCCTGGATAGTAGCCGCTGAAATTACCGAGCAATCCAAAAATCAACAGATCCGGATCGTCATCTGGATGTTTGGCAGAAGAGCGCTTGATGAGCGCAATCGTTGCACCGTTCGTGGTGTAAGGTCCTTTTTCCTGGAGCCACAGCGCGTATTGCGGATCTGGCTCTTCTCCAGGTTCTGGCGGGCGTAATTTCATTCCTTTGATCAGGGGAATGTTTTCTTTGAGTCTCGTTACCACGCCGATTTCATAGCGATCCTGTAAATTTTTTCCGACACCTGGCAGTTCTACTTTTACCTCGATCTCATGTTTTTCCAGTTCTTCCCGCGGACCAATCCCGGATAGCATGAGCAGTTGAGGCGTATTGAAAGCACCCGCAGCAATGATGATTTCACGTTTTGCACAAACTGTTTTGGCTTCGGAGACAACTGATTCTTCGTGCCGGGGGTCAGCGCGATATTGATGAGCGCCCACACGATACACCACGCCGTAAGCTCTGTTATGTTCGTCGAGCAGGATCCGCTGGACCAATGAGTGGGTTCTTACTATCAATTTGTCAGGGCATTGTTCCCGAACCCGCAGGATGTACTCTCTGGTACCTGCCCGCTTGCCGTGTTGGATCGTCATCGGAATTTTGCACAGTCCTTCAGGAATCCTGCGAATCAAACGCCAGTCATTGGGATCGAAGCGAATGATAAATTTCAGAATCCCCAGAAAAAAACGTTTGAGCGGATGCATCATGCGCCGGGATTCTTTCACTGCGGCGATCGTCAGTTTTGTCAGGACTTTGTCCTTCAACAGCATCCAGCGGTTAGCTGGATTGGTTGGCAACCAGCCGTCAAATCCATGGCGACTCCAGATTTTCCATCTTGGAACATATTCGCAGCGTTCCAGACGGCGGAAGTATTTGTGCATATTTCTGCTATGCCAACTGGGATCATTCATCAGTTTGGCAATGTAATCCCAGTCACTATTGTGGGGATACATCAGAACCATGGCATTATGCGCGGTACATCCGCCTAATGTGCCCGAGCGAGGGTAAAGCACACCATTCTTTTCTTTGCTGAACTTGCAATCATATTCCTGCCGGACTTTGTCGCCATAATGATGAACAAAGTAATCCCAGCGAAGCGCTTCATTTTCCGAAGCACGTGCATGAAATGCCGGAACCCTGTAATCACAGGGCTCATCATCTCCTCCGGCTTCCAGCAACAGCACACGAAATCCTGCCAGAGCCAGTTTGCAGGCGACTGGCCCACCTCCTGCACCGGAGCCGATGACGATATAGTCAAACTTTTCGTCACTATCACTATCGATCTGATTATTTTCCGGGGAGGCAGGCTCAATCATAGATATCTCCTGGAGCAGAAAACGGGTAGAGCGTCGTGATCTGTAAACTGAGAAATACGGCGGATATTCCGGTTGCATGTTGGATTACCCGCCGTTACAGAATTACATGGTCTTGAGAAACTCGATCAAAGCACGTTTATCGTTATCATCGAGCGCTGTTCTGCCTTCTTCTGCCGGGAGGTAGTCTGTGCCGAAATAATGCCCGCGGTTTACGACAAAATCCGGGCATTTGTTAACTTCCAGCAGAGGATCGACTATCCCGCTCAATATTTTGCGCAGCTCTTCATCAGTCATGCTTTCAGGATGTTCCTGAGCTTTCCACAAATCAAAGATATCCCACCCGATAGCCCTTGCAAGATCCCACGAAAGAGAAAGCCGCTGCCCCCAGCTCATTTCCATATTGGTATTGGAAACCAGATTCACAGGAATGCCTTCAGGGAATGGACCAAGCTCCAACCCATCACCAATAGGGAAAATTCTGACATACCATGGCAGGTAACCTTTCGGTACTTTTAGCTCACTCCTTTCTGTCGTCCGGTCGATAATACCCGGTACTTCTTTGCCGGATCGGGTCAGATAGGTTTTTCCTTCGCAACTGCCTGCTGCTTCCGAATCATAGGCATAGGAGCCTTTTCCTTCTTTATCCTGTCCGTAGTAGTACAGATCTTTCTGATCGCAGTAGCGTTTTTCAGGCCATAGCAGCTGCTCGATACTGATCTCGAAAGATTTCATACGATCTTCCACTGAACCCGAGGGATAAAATTTCCCGACCGTATTGTTCAGTAAAAATGGTGCTGTAGACCAAATGCTCGAAAGGGAAGGTGGACGAATATAACCACGTCCCCCGTCTGGCATGACGTAATCTGCAGGTTTGCGTGTAACTGGATGATGGATCAGTGCTTTTCCTACCGAAGGCAAATTTTTGTAGGAAGTCGAAGAAAAATTGTCCCAGGTATCTCCCTGGATGGCATTGGTCGCGATCGACGCACAAATATTGGTTTCCAGCAGAGTTACCGGGATGCGTAACTCCGTGGACAGGAAATTCTCTTTGAGAAAATCTTCTTCCATGACCAGCTTTGTCATTTTCTCCTTGAATTCGGGTGAGTTGGTCCAGTGCCAATACTGATTCCAGCACTTCAAGTAATCAGGGCCGACACACCCTTTATCAGGGAAAAACTTGTTTGTCTCGTCCGGTAATTTACTCGAATGGCAAGCAGCACAATGCTCGGCAAATACCTTCTTACCATGTTCCAGAGTTTCTTCATCATCGGTCAGGTAATGTTTACCCCCGGGAGCATCCTTTAAATGATCCGGAGGGGTGGCAACCAGAAAAAACAAGGCACCATCCAGCGTCTGCTGCTCGGTTGCCCGCCAGTAGCTGGAATTCTGTTCGGCTATTTTGATCGGGAAAGGTGTAAACGGCTTTCCTCCTACCAGGGGGTTGATGTGCTGTAGCCATTCTTCACTGAACAAACCGATATTGATGAAAACACGATTCAATGCGCCCAGTGCACCGACCGAATCCGCACCATCTTTGAGCACACGCGGCGTCAGTACCGTATCCGGATCTTTGAAAAAGGCTCTGAGCGGGCTGTCGGCAGGGATTTCGTCGAAATGATTGAACTGCTTGTTATCCCGCTCGCCACCGTTCAATTTTTCTTCACCCCAGCGTAAGGTATTCAGCATCCGTGCAGGAAGGCTGTAAACAGCGTTCATGGTACGCGGATTGTTGATGTAGTCGGTGGAGATGAGCGAGGTATCCAAAGCACCCGGCCGGTTGGTATGGAGATGCTGGTAGGCGAAACTGGTTTTATCGGCCTCGTACGCGAATACCCGGTCGAACCAGAAATACTGTGCCCCGGGATTGGAATTGAGATTGGCCCACTGAGGATTTTCCGGATCTTCAGGCGGGTTGGTCGGGTTGGGTCCTACGTGACAGAAACTGCAAGCCATTCCCACCCGGTACGGTTTGACCAGTTTGGGATTATTGTAGTAATTCGGATCAGAATAATATTTTTCGGCATCCCAGCGTTTTTTTGCGGCTTCATTGAAATCGGGATTGGGAAACAGGCGCAGACCTACAATACCAGTCGCATAACCATAATAAGACCCCACCGGCACGGTTTTGCCACGCGCACCAATTTTGACGCCTGGATATTTTTCCTCATTTTCGAACGGATCAGCAGGACAGGTCGGATTTCGTACATCTAGATATAGGCCGAAACGATCTTCACGCCCGACCAGTTTGCCTTGCGCGTCGGTATTTTTTATGAAACACGGTTCATTGACCAGACCGAACCAATGCCATCGGTTGTCGCGGCTGTACCCCGGATTTTTCACAAGTCTGGGATGGTTCGACAGCACTTTCAGCAGGTCGAAGCTGCCAAAGCTCTTCACGCTCATATAATCCCAGAACTTATCGTTACCACCCGTCCAGACGATCCAGTTGTTTCGGCCTCTGACTATCGATTTGACGGCCTCGTCCGGATTCTGTGAAACGCCGGGCACGAAGGGCTCAAGGGCAGCGACTACCTTATCAGGAGTCTGACTGATTCCATAATCCATATCCTTGAAATAATCTTCATCCGCTCCCGGAAAGCTCTCTGCAGATCTGTTTACACACTGTGCTTCATCCAGAACCGATCCGGACTGGATGTGATTACCTTTGATACATTCGGCTGCAATTTTCAGAGATAAATCATCTGAACATCCTGCAAGAAGTAAAACCAAGCTGATCCCGGTGAAATAAAAGATATTTCTACATGTTTTCATGATGATCTCCAGTTAAATGTTGATCAGGGCAAGCTAAAGTTTGAAGCCATTGCTGCAGTATGCTTTCATAATATATCCCTTTTTCTACTGAGGGTATTACTATGTTTGAATTAATTTTAGAGAAAATTAGATAGCCAATAGTTATTCAGCATAATCCTGTTTTTCTGTTTTGAGGCGATCAAACAATTGCATATTGGGTAAACCAGGAATAGAGTTATTGTGAGTGTGGTCTTTGAATTCGATACAGATTGATTCTTTTCTGCGAGGGGGGGTTCAGCTTGTTGAATAGGTAAGGTGCTTGTCCTGGATCATCCTGTTTCGGATCACGTGTTGTCAGACGATTCTGTTTATTTGTTTTTGGTATAACCATGAGGAGTAACTGAAATGAATAATACGGTCAGAGCTTGGTTGGGAAAATCACGTGAAGAACTGGATGAAATCTATCGTCATGCCACGCCGGGAAATATTCCGACAGGCGATACACGCGGCACGGCAATTCTGGCGGGATCACTCTTTTCAAAGACGGTGGCTGTTTTTGCACGTCTTTTTGCCTGGCAGGGCAAGGTATTTGATTTATTTTGTCCGGGCGGTCAGGCGGGTGTCCTTGTCAACAAGATTACGCCGTTTGGTTTGACGTTTATCGTTGCCAAGGTGTATCGCGATAAGAGTTGGCTCGACGGGCAAGACACTATCGTCATTGATTACTCTAAAACTTCATTCGTTGCCAAAGTGATTCGCGATGAGATTCGCGAGGTTGAGCCTGGTGTTTATCTTGGAAAAGTCTGGTGGGGCAAAACGCGCGTCCTGGATTTTGCCCTGACGCAAAGCGACACCCAATAACGCGCTGTCCAACTGTTTTCGGGATAGAAGACCATGACACCTCAATCTGCCTTCATGATTGCTGCAACGGTACGTGTTGGGCAACTGCAGGATTTGCGTACCTTGCTCGCTTCGATGAATACAATCCCCGGGCATGCTGATCCTGATAATGACCTGATTCCATTCGGGAAACTGGATCGCTTGCATTTTGCACGGTTTGTGATCATAGAAGCAAAAACGCTACAAGAGATTAAAGAGTTCGGTGTAAAACCACGGCCATGGCGGCCCATGCTTGCTTTCCTGGGTGACATCGACGGGGATATGCACACTTTCCTGGCAGAGCTCGTGGAACGTGCAGAATCGGGGCTGACAAAAATCTTCTCCCACTGTGATGATTTCTCTACGGAAAATCAGAATTTGCTGGAGTGGATGAAGATGCGTAATGTCAGCCCCGGCGCCAATTACGTTAACTGGGTGGGTCGAACCGTCAGGCAGATCCATGAAGAAGCAGCGCTACATCACAGCCTGTCTGACTGTTTACAGAAAATTGTTGCAGAGGTCGGGCGGGAAAATATTCGTACTCTACGGCAAAAGCTTTTGTCGCATGTCGAAATGGAAAAGTATAAAGGCAGGCTCGTGCTTTCCCCGCCGGAGCCAACGCCGAGTGAATGGAGAACCCGTAATCTGCTGCATAAAATCGGCGTGCCGCTGGTCCTGTTGCTTTTCTCTCCATTGCTATTGGTGATTGCTCCCTTCTTTGCATTATGGTTGAGAAAGCGGGAGCGCTCTGATCCCGAACTCTTCATCCGGCCTGCCTACTCACATATCGAAGTGCTTTCCGAACAGGAAGATTGGGATGTCAGCAATCAATACAGCGTGTTTGGGGATGTAAAACCAGGGTTGTTCCGCCTGTTGACCTTCAAATTCATCCTCCTGCTGACCGACTGGTTTGCCAGGCATGTTTACAATCACGGCTTTCTTGCGCGTATCAAAACGATCCATTTCGCCCGCTGGGTATTCATGGATAACAACCATCGCGTTTTCTTTGCCAGTAATTACGATGGCAGCCACGAAAGCTATATGGATGATTTCATCAACAAGGTTGGTTGGGGGCTGAACCTGACCTTTAGCAATGCTGTCGGCTACCCGACGACAAGGTGGATGATTAAGGAAGGCGCGCAGCGTGAGCACGCATTCAAATACACGCAAAGGCGGCATCAGATACCTACCGAGGTCTGGTACAAGGCTTATCCGGGACTGACCGCCGTTGATCTGGTGCGCAACAGCCGTATTCGGCAAGGCGTGGAAATTCGTCAGTCGGATGATGCGGAAATCCGTGAATGGCTCAGCCTGATCTGAGAGGGGGTATATACATGAAAGAATCCGGCAATTTTGAATTCGATGATGTACAGGGATTGCTGCGTTTTGGATACGGAAAGCTGGCTGATACCTGCTTCATGTTGCTGAAAATTGCGGATGCCAGTGCTGCCAGACAATGGTTGAGCACAGCGCCGGTCAGCAGTGCCATTGCAATTCATCCATCGCCTGATACGGCACTGCAGATCGCTTTTTCCGTGCAGGGTTTGCGTGCATTGGGCATTGATGAATCCATTATTGATGGTTTTTCCGATGAATTCGTTCATGGCATGACCAGAAATGAAAACTGCTCTCGTCGGCTCGGTGATATTGGACACAATGCGCCGAAGTACTGGAAATGGGGGGGGGGTGCAGACGTACCGCATGTCTTGTTGCTGCTTTATGCCAGAAAGGGGGGGCTTGATGCCTGGAAAGCAACGGTAGAAGGCGAGTATTTCTCACAGGCATTTCAGCTGCTGCAGTATCTGCCCACCTCGGACATGGGGCGAACTGATCCTTTCGGGTTTGAGGATGGGATCAGTCAGCCCGCGATTGACTGGGCAGATCGGCATGATACGGATTCACATGCAAATGACCGCTACACCAATTTACTGGCTGCCGGCGAGATGGTGCTTGGTTATCCCAATGAATATGGGCAATACACTGCACGACCGTTGATCGACCTTCAAAAAGACCGATTTGCCGTGAATCTGTCGGATGCCAAAGATGATCCTTCACGGAAAGATTTTGGCCGCAATGGAACGTATCTGGTACTTCGGCAACTGGAGCAGAATGTTCCCGGTTTCTGGCAATTTCTCGACAAGGTATCGGATTCCATCCCGGAGAAGCGGGAGCGGCTTGCCGCATCGATGGTGGGCAGAGAACGGAATGGTACGCCCTTGATTGCGGAGCACATTCCGGGAATTTTGCCCAAAGATCATGGCAATCATTTTACCTATGACCTCGATCCAAAAGGGAATCATTGCCCAGTCAGTGCTCATGTGCGCAGGGCCAATCCCCGGACAGGCGATTTGCCGGCGGCTGTAACGGGTACCGGTGCGATCGCACTGATAAACCGGTTGGTTAAAATCCTAGGGTTTGGACAAAAACCGGAGGAAGATCTCATTGCTTCTTCTCGTTTTCACCGTTTGTTGCGGCGTGGTCGCAGCTATGGCCCTGTCCTTGCACCGGGAGACGCTGTCAAACCGGATGCACCTGCTGCTGAACGTGGTTTGCAGTTCATCTGCCTGGTAGCCAACATAGGGCGACAGTTTGAATTTGTCCAGAATGCCTGGATTGTGAATGGCAAATTTGGTGGCTTGCAGGAGGAACCGGATCCCTTGCTGGGAAATCGTGAACCGATGATAAACGGTAACAGCACGGATCATTTCAATCGCCCCACTTCATCCGGACCGATGCAAAAAACCTGTCATTTACCGCAGTTTACGACTGTACTGGGTGGCGGATATTTTTTCATGCCCGGGTTGCGTGCACTCAAATACATTTCAGCTTTACCTGCTAACGGAAACGGCGGTTCATCATGAACATGACAATCAAAAACCAGGTACTCAAAGCGATTCATAATTTCCTGATTTTGTTGCTGCGCATCGAGCGTCGATTGGAACCCTGGTTTCGACTGCAGTGGGATTATCTTTTTCGCGAACCTGGCTCAAGATTGATCCAGTTTCTGATTAATCGGCGACGCAAGAACAAGGATTCTGATCTTAAACTGGCGGAAGAAAGATTTGACCCCGACGAAGAAGAAAGCCTGAACAAAATTATCGATCTCATGATGGATCAGATGCGCGGGCGCTTCAAACCGGGAGGTTATGAACGAGGGGGTAATACCAAAACACACGGTATCGTGCGTGCTACCATTACTATCCGGGATGATCTGCCGGAGCATTGCCGCAAAGGTATTTTTGCCAATCCGCGCAGTTATCCGGCATATATCCGCTATTCCGGACCGGGCCCGAATGTGCCTGCTGATATTAATGATGTCGGGTTTATGAGTATGGCAATGAAAATCATGGGGGTGCCGGGCGAGAAACTGATGAGTGAAGAAAAATTGACGCAAGACTTCATTGCAACCAGCGGAGGGGCGACATTCGTTACGCCCAACACGCGGGAAAATGCCAAGTTGCAATACTGGAGTCTGGTGGATATGACACTTTATTACTTTCTCAATCCGAAAGATTCTCACTTGCTCGATTTTTTCATGCAGAGCCTGTGGACAGCAACTCAGTACAATCCGCTGGGACAGCGCTACTGGAGCTGTACACCTTATCTGCTGGGTGAAGGCCAGGCAATGATGTATTCATTTGTACCAAAAACGAAAGAGGTTGAAAGGCATATTCCTGGCTTGCCTTTTGGCACACCACCGTTCAACTATTTACGGGAGAACATGATCAAGACGCTCAATGAAAAAGATGTCGAGTTTGACCTCATGATCCAGGTACAAACTGATCCCCATTTGATGCCTATCGAGGACAGCTCAGTGCGCTGGCCGGAAAAGCTTTCTTCATTCATTCCAGCCGCTACCATCCATATTCCCAGACAGAAATTCGATTCGGATGCGCAGTTCGAGTTTGCCAAGCGTCTGAAAATGAATCCCTGGCATTGCCTTCCTGAACACCGGCCGTTGGGCAATATCAACCGGGCACGTTTTAGAATGTATTACGAATTATCCCGATTCCGCCAGGAGATGAATGAAACGACTCACCTTGAACCGACAGGAAATGAAGTATTTGATTAATTGCATCCTGTCGAATGCCTGATCATAAGGCGATTTCGGATGCTTTGGCTTAGAGAGAAAATTCTTGCCAATCAGACCGGCTTTGAAGTATCGTCCGGTAAAATAAAATAGAAACAGAAGTCGTTTTTACTCATTTATCATCCATCGTAACAGCAGTTGAAGGTCGACTGACCATCATCGTGGTACAGGCAAAACTAAATGGTGGCCGTCGGTGTAATTGATCGTTTTCATACACGTAGGGCCAACCACAAGGAGTATATAACTATGAGTTTTGCAAACATTATCGGTCAGTTTCTGCAACAGGGTATCTCAGGACAAAGTCGTTCGCGCCTGGATCAGGCTCTCGGTTCACTGGAACTGGACGGGGCTGGTGGCAAACTGGAGCAGTTTCTCAGAAACTTACTGAATGACAATGATAATGGTAGCGGGCGTGACTCTGCATCGACCAGCGGTGGTTTGCTCAATCTGATACGTGGTTTCTTTGGCAGCAAACAGACAGGTAAGCTGACTGGAAGTCAACTGACCGGCATTGGTGCGCTCGCAGGAGCATTGTTGAGTGGAGGTGTCAAAGCAAGCAAAGGAGCACTTGGCGGCAGTGCTATGGCAATCCTCGGTTCTCTGGCACTGAATGCGCTGAAAGGACGCCTAGCTGCCGGCAATACTTCAGCCAGTGTAGCTGATATCGATCGATATGCCATGGAAGCAATTGATGACCCGGATACCCAGCGTTTGATCGTGCGTGCGATGATTGCTGCCGCAAAGGCGGATGGTATCATCGATGAACAGGAGAACGCGCGTATTCTGGGCAAGGTGGGTGAGGATGGTGTTACCGAGGCCGAGCGACAACTGGTAGACGAGGAATTACGTCGTCCTGCGGATATGGCTGCGCTGGTAGCCGAGGTGCCGAATCAGGTCGTTGCAGCCGAGGTTTACAGTGCCTCATTGCTGGCGATCAATGTCGATACCGAAAAGGAAGAGAACTACCTGCGCGAGCTGGCAAAACTGCTGGGTCTGGATGCGGCAGCGGTTGCCCGGCTGCATCAACTGACCGGTGCTCCTGAAATAAGCTGAGTTGTATACTTTCCAGCCAGGTAGTCTTTCAAACACCTGGCTGGAAAAGAAGAGTGTTATTTTTTATCCGGTTTTAACAGAGAGCAGGGGATACCTGAATATCCCGTTACGCCTGCCTATTATTAGGATCAAAAATTCTTCCTGCCAAGGTGATATTGTGCGATTTCTGTCAATTATCATAGCCGCAATATTCTGTACTTTCCCTGTAAGTGCTGCGACACCGGCATCAGATGATTCCTATATCGCTGGTTATGCTGCAGCCATTCTGAAATTTCAGTTCGGGATCGATCTCCCTTCATTAACCGTGCGGAATGGCAATATTACGCTGCCAGCTGACAAATTGCCGGCAGAAGACCGTACCAGGATTACGCAGCTGTTCTCGGAGATTCCCGGTGTTACCAGAGTGGAAATAGTGGAATATACCGCACAGCAACCTTCACTTGCTTCTCCGGAGCCGGCTGAAGCGATTGTCGATAAAGGCGCTTTGGCAACACGCTCAACGATGCTGGCAACCGGCCCCCTGCCGGAAGGTCATTTATTCAAGCCATTACTGGCTGACCCACGCTGGAATCATTTCTCGGCTGCCTACCGTAATTATGTGGGAAGAAATGTAGACGGTAATCATAATGGCTCTGTCAGCTTCGGTGAAACGATACCATTTTACCGTGCCAATATCGGGCAATCGATCGTGCAGTGGGAGGTCGGGCTCCAGGCCGGTATATTCAGTGATTTCAACCTGGGTGCTTCCTCAACTGATCTCATCAATACCGATTTTATCGGAGGAATCTATACCAGCGTACGGGCAGGTAATGCTTCCGCCTTTGCCCGTATTTATCATCAGAGTTCTCATCTTGGCGATGAATTCCTGTTGAGAAAACTCACTGATATAGAGCGTATCAATCTTAGTTATGAGGCCGCCGATCTCAGACTTTCCTATGAATTCCCGTATGGAATACGTGTTTATGGCGGGGGTGGTGGGATTTTTCGCAAAGAACCGTCGGCGATCAAGCCCTGGTCAGCGCAATACGGTATAGAGTTCAGAAGTCCGTGGCAAATGGAGTTTGCATTGGTACGGCCGGTTTTTGCCGTGGATATCAAGAATTACGAACAGAATAACTGGAATGCTGATATATCTGCCAGAGCCGGTATTCAGTTCGATAATTTTCAGGCCTTCAACAGGAAACTTCAATTTCTGCTTGAATACTTCAACGGATATTCCCCTACCGGCCAGTTCTTCAGGGAAAAGGTAGAATATCTCGGTATCGGCGCACACTATCATTACTAGACTTACAGTATAATCAACCGCTTTGGGTAGGATACTGTCATGGAAGTCGAACAAATCAATGCAATGACCGAACAGCTGGAAGGTATGAAGCAAAGAAGTCTTGATTTGCGGAGGTATCTTTGACTTCGATGCCAAGCAAATACGGCTGACGGAGCTGGAACGCCAGTCTGAAGATCCCGCCATCTGGAATGATCCGGATCGCGCCCAGGAAATGGGGCGTGAGAAAAAATCTCTCGAAAATATCGTACATACTCTGCAATCGGTCGATCGTCAATTGCGGGATACGCATGAACTGCTGCAGATTGCCCAGGAAGAAAACGACAAAGAAACCCTGCAAAGCATTGCCGATGATGTCGCAGAACTCGATCAGGCACTGGCTGGTATGGAGTTTCGCCGGATGTTTTCCGATCCGATGGATCCTAATAACTGTTTTGTCGATATCCAGTCCGGTTCGGGTGGAACTGAAGCGCAAGACTGGGCATCGATGCTGGAAAGAATGTATCTGCGCTACTGTGAACGGCGCGGGCTGGAGGTGGAACTGCTGGAAGAATCTCCTGGCGATGTAGCTGGTATCAAGAGTGCCACGCTCAAGATAAGCGGTGAATATGCCTATGGCTATCTGCGCACAGAAACGGGTGTGCACCGGCTGGTGCGTAAATCACCATTTGATTCCGGTAACCGGCGGCATACTTCCTTTGCCAGCGTGTTTGTCTATCCGGAAGTGGATGACAGTATCGAAATCGACATCAATCCAGCCGATTTGCGGGTAGATACCTTTCGTGCCTCAGGCGCGGGCGGGCAGCATATCAATAAAACAGATTCAGCCGTCCGGATCACGCATATTCCAACCGGTATCGTCGTTCAATGCCAGAGTGGCCGCTCCCAACACCGCAACCGTGCTGATGCCATGACAGTACTGAAATCCCGTTTGTATGAAGCAGAACTGAGAAAACGTAACGAGACCAAACAGGCCATCGAAGATTCCAAAACCGATATCGCCTGGGGTCACCAGATTCGCTCTTATGTGCTGGATCAGTCCCGTATCAAGGATTTGCGCACCAATATCGAGATCGGCAATACCCAGGCTGTACTGGATGGTGATCTGGATACATTCATCGAAGCAAGTCTCAAGCAAGGGGTATGACCTTTCACCTGCTGGCAAAGCACGGAGGGTACGGGCTTGATATTCCAGGATAAAACATGACACCGACCCTCATCGAACTTATGGGTGCAGGGTTGTTTGCCCTTGCCATCCTGCACACTTTTAGCACCGGATTCTTCAAGCGACTGGCGTATATCCAACCTGCACATGCCGGGCTGTGGCATCTGCTGGGTGAAGTGGAGGTGGTGTTTGGCTTCTGGGCACTGGTGCTGGTGATAGCTCTGTTCACCATCGAAGGTGAAGCCGCAGCGATACATTACGTTGATTCCCGCAATTTCACCGAACCGATGTTCGTTTTTGCCATCATGGTGATTGCAGGTACCCGCCCGATCCTGCAGACAGCGATGGCTGCGGTTCATTTGGCCACTCGCCTCATTCCCCTGCCGGGCGGTATGGGATTCTGCTTTACCATCCTGACATTGATTCCTCTGCTCGGTTCGTTCATTACCGAGCCTGCTGCCATGACACTGGCTGCACTGATCCTGGCCGAACATATTTTCGCGAAAGGGATCTCTGCACACATGAAGTACGCCATCCTGGCTGTACTGTTCGTCAATATTTCCATCGGCGGTACATTGACACATTTTGCCGCACCCCCCGTTCTGATGGTGGCAAGTAAATGGAATTGGGATACGGCTTTCATGCTGACGACTTTCGGCTGGAAGGCAGCCATCGCCGTAGTGGTGAATGCGCTGTGTGTCACATTGCTGTTCCGTGAAGAACTGCGGCTGTTGCCGGTAACCGAGAACAATCGTCATGAGGCTGTACCGCCTGTGCTGGCCGGGGTGCATCTGGCGTTTCTGGCGGGCATCGTGATGTTCTCTCATCACCCGGCCATGTTCATGGGGCTGTTCCTGTTTTTTCTGGGAATTACCCACGCCTATCAGCAATATCAGGATCGACTGATTCTGCGTGAAGGTCTGCTGGTTGCCTTTTTTCTGGCCGGGCTGGTAGTGCTGGGTGGCCAGCAGCAGTGGTGGTTGCAACCGCTGCTGATGAGCATGACCAGCGACCAGATGTTCCTCGGTGCAACCCTGCTGACCGCAGTGACCGACAACGCAGCACTGACCTATCTGGGTTCGCTGGTCGAAGGATTATCCGACGATCTCAAATATGCCCTCGTCAGTGGTGCAGTGACGGGAGGAGGGCTGACCTTCATTGCGAATGCACCCAATCCGGCGGGTATAGCTATCCTGCGTAATCATTTCGATGATGAGGCGGTGCATCCCTTCAGGCTGTTGCTGACTGCAGCAATCCCCACGCTCATTGCCGCACTGGCATTCCGATTGCTGTAATCAAACGCGATTAACGATGGCTGCCCAACAAGCTCTGGACAGTGGAAAAGCGCAGGGTGCGCTGGCGTGTGCTGCTATTAGCTTCTGGGAAATAGTGGTGTTGTTTCGAAAAATGTGATCAACACAGTAGGATGCGGGTTCATACCTCACACCGTATCCTACTATGCTGGATTATCAGATATTCTCCTTACCCCTGTTTTGCTACAGCAGTTGGAATAGCTTCTACTTCACCATTCAGCCCCATCAACAGTGTTTCAACCTCTATTTTTGGATATTTTTTATTGATCATATCTTTGAGCTGTGTGAGTTTTATAGTGTGTTCTGCCGTTTCTCTATCTGTATCCTTGGAGTAATCTTCTCCAAGTAATATCTTATATGCACCACAGTCACGATGATCCATCACCATAACGGTGTGTATCTCGTGTAGATTGACCGCCAGGTCGAGATGATCCCAAAAAGTCCTGCTCCAGGCAGGATATTTATCTGTAACAGCACCCAGTGAAGCACCGGCCAATACAATATGGTCATAGTTGTGGTACAACCCTCGACGGAGCATGTAGCGTTCAATTTCATCCATCAGGCGGTAATCCATACAACTTAGCAGTAATGTACCTGCTTTTTTTTCTGCACGGGCTTCCGATATCCCTGATACCACTGAAAATAAACCTATGCTACTACCAAGCGCAGCGAGCTGAAGAAATTTCCTCCGATTGGCTTGTGGAAACGGAACATCTTCGGTTGTGTGTGAACAAGACTGTTTTTTCATTTTCTCTCCATAAAATTTTGTAATTGCTAATCATAGATATTTTTTAAATCTATTTTCAACCTCTTTGTTATTATGGCTAATCAGCTGTAATTTATATTTATATGGAATATATTGGGGTTGGTAAAAAATATATATAAATTAGTAGGATGCGGTTTGTACCTCACTACATCCTACTGCGCTACTGTGTAGCGGTAAAATCGTAGCTTGATCGGGTTAGGGAACCTCTGCACGCATCCCACATGGTCGCACACTGTGTTTTGCGGATGGAATGCAAGGCGAGTGAGGCAGTGAATGGCTACTCCCTTCACAACGAACTCAACGCTGCAGTCCATCTGCAAAACCAGTGCCCTGAAGGGTTGTGGCAAAATCACGCGCCTCGGCATCGTAGAATAACTACGATCTTCGTTGCGCTCCTTGCGATCATCATGATTTTGCCTGCAATGCGGCTCATGGAGGATGCGTGTAGAGGTTCCTTAGATGTTTGGTCCCGCATTGTGATGGTGTATTGTATGATTTGCTACCGACACAGGAGG
>ENA-UOUJ01000064-UOUJ01000064.1-activated-sludge-metagenome-genome-assembly--contig:-NODE-64-length-97533-cov-109.409498_pt1 | contig 97533 bp, 105 predicted proteins | sample MGYA00249839_ERZ747224 | MGnify/ENA primary metagenome ERZ747224 (study PRJEB28782, sample SAMN03220277) | activated sludge metagenome | biome: wastewater; feature: sewage sludge; material...
TCAAACACGCCATCACAAACAAGGATGTGGAGTTTCATGGCAACAATGATATCAAAGTTGTCATTATTGCCTATAGAGATGGCTGTCATGAAGATTTAGACTGCAGGCTCGTCGATCCCTTCACCTAACCCATTTACCCAAAGGATTACAGTATGACCAAGCTCGCCCTGTTTGTTCGCCTCGAAGCCAAACCCGGCCAGGAGGCTGCGCTTGCCGACTTCCTGGCCAGCGCACTGCCGCTCGCCAACGCCGAGTCCGGCACCACTGCCTGGTTCGCATTGAAGTTTGGCCCTTCGACGTTTGGTGTGTTCGATGCCTTTGCCGATGAGGCAGGTCGCCAAGCACATCTGAACGGCCAGATCGCCGCGGCCTTGATGGCCAACGCCGCGACCTTGCTCAGTTCTCCGCCCAATATCGAGAAGGTCGAACTGCTTGCAGCCAAACTGCCTGCATGACAACCCGGCCTTGACCCAATCAGGTCACGCTGCAGGATGGGGGGCACACGGCCCTACGCAGCGATCCCCCTCCAATTGCACTTGCCCAGGGAGCTACCTTCCACAGCGATTGGGGGGGCAATATTGCAGCCAGAACTTCCAAGCTATGTCAGCAAGCAGGGGCAACATCAGGGCGAGCTGAGATGTTCCGATTCGTCGGGTAGTTATCGAGAAGTACCGACTGTTTGCAACGTGTCGGTACCGAGAGCCGTCTGGGCGAGCCAGATTTCCGGCCCATTGGAAGTCCGCAGTCCGCAAGCGCGGATCGATCGAGCGATTTGTTGAAAATCAACGTCCTAGCATCGGGCCGTGCGGGCTAGTGAGGGTTCCTGCGGGTTCATGCGGAAAGATTCGAACTCCTGCGGGGTCTGGGTGGGGTGGAACCCTGCGCCAAACCTCAGTAACTCAGCGCCTTACAACCGCTTCGCACTGCTGCGGAAAGGTGGGGACTCCAGCCTTTGCTGCCTGCAGTTCTACCAGTTCCGCCCGGCCGAGATCATCAGCCGAGTGCATCACAAAGGACGCCAGTTCGATTCCCGTTTGCGGAATTGAACCCGCGTCCGCCAGACGTCTACGCGGGCCTGATCGCAGGCGACCGGAGCGGGTCACGCTAGCCGGACTGGCCGTGCAACCTTTGGCCGGCGGGCTGAACTCGCGGTCTGTAGGTTTGCTTCCCGGCTGAGAACCCGAAGGACCGCTTGGTCATGGTGGAACGCTCGGAATGCCTCAGTCACAGCGCTGTCCAGGAATGTTGCCGTGGTCTGGCCGTCAGCCGGGGTGGAAACGATGCCGTCCGGGATGTCCCTCGACCAACCCCTGGCAGCCCGAAATCCACTCACCATGTGCGAGAAGTACGGCCATGCGTGGTCAAGGTGTGCGTCGTCGATGGTGACCATCTTTCCGGTTAACTCACACTCAACCCGGCCCTGATCATCGCCGTACTGGGCAAACGCCTGCTTCTTGGCGAGGACGAGGTCGAGTGCGACCGCCTGCCGGCATGCGTTGTAGAAATCTTGGGACCGCCCCTTCGGCCTGCCCTTGACCGCATCGATGTACGAGAAGTCGGTTTCAGTGCCGTCCTGCCGAACAACCCAGAACCCCGGCGTGCTCCAGCCGATCCCTGTATTCAGGCGTCGCTCAAAGTGAGCAATCTGGCCGGCACCTTTTGCGGGCTCCCCAACAGCATCGAGCACCGGGTCAAAACGCTCGATGAGCGCCACCAGGTCTGTGTGGTCAGCCGGGTCGGCGATCCGCTGACCGTCCTGATACCGGTGAAGCAGCGCCTTATAGTGGTCGAGGGCACTGCTCTGGGTTCGGAAGCTCCGCGAGCCGATTACGACAGGTTTAGCCATCTCTCATTTCTCCTGGCGCAGCAATAGCAAGCCCGGCGTCCGCCCGCAGATCGACGACGTCCACGCAGGGCCGTCCTTTGTGGGGCACGCCCGGCTGACCCCATCGGCTTCCGCTCATCGTAGCCCTCTGTCGGTAACAATATGCGATGGACTGATGCGCAACGTCAATTCATCGACATATTATCGTGCGAGGCATATACTACCCGCAAGAGCACCAACTAGCGATCATTAACCCGAAACGGCAGCCAGGATGTCCAACGAACAGCTTGCAGACCTGACCCAGCCCCAGCGCGACCGACTTGCGTTTATCGAGTTGCGCCTGCGCTTCATCGGAGAGATTCGCCGCCAAGACCTGGTGTCGCGCTTTGGCATCCAGGCGGCAGCGGCAACCCGGGACATCGGAATCTACAAGGATCTCGCCCCTGGCAACCTGGATTACGACACCAAGAACAAGGTGTACGGCTACGCGGATGGATTCACGCCAGTCTTTGATTTCCCTGCAGAGCGGGTCTTGGCGTGGCTCTCACAGGGTTTCGGTGATGGCGAGCCTTCGGCCCTCAAGTCCTGGATCACTTGTGAGATTCCTTCCAGACTCACAAAGCCAGGACTCGACACGCTCGCTTGTGTTACTCGGGCAATCCATCAGGAGCGCCCGCTGAAAGTCACCTACCACTCCTTGTCGAGCGGCGAGACTGAGCGCGAGATCGTCCCGTTTGCGTTAATCGACAACGGCCTGCGCTGGCATGTCCGCGCCTTCGATCGACGCAGCAAGGATTTCCGGGACTTTGTCATCACGCGCATGCAGCGTTCCGTGATGCTGAAAGACAGCCACGTCCTGCCCCACGAAAAAAGTGACCAGGACATCCAGTGGACGCGGATTGTGGAGCTGGAGCTGGTGCCGCACCCGGACCAACCGCGCCCCGAGATCGCGGAGATGGATTACGGCATGACCGGCGGCATGGTGAAGATGAAGCTCCGTGCAGCGACTGCTGGCTACATCCTGCGCAAGTGGAGCGTCGACTGCTCCGCAGACCATAGCCTTCGCGGGCCTGAGTACAGACTTTGGCTCAAGGACCACTTGGCCTTGTATGGCGTCAAGAACGCCGTGCTGGCGCCAGGGTATGCGCCTTTGGATGCGGCCCGCGCGGTAGCGGATTGTGACTAAACAGTGGATATCACTGCCTGTGCCGGTCGCGCCGGCAGAACAAACGAATGATGAGATTTGAGATGAAAGAATCCTACCTGCCCACGTTGCTACAGATGAGACTGCTCGTTGGCTTCCTTGGTGAGCGTGCTCAGTGCGCCTGGTGGCCAACGGCGTTCTATGAGGCATCGAGCAGGCTCTTCCTGGAGCCGGTCTTCTCGAAAACATCTCGCCTTGCTCAGTACCACGGTGTGCTGGAAGCAGCCAGACGATTGCACGACGAGCATCTGAGCGTGGGTAGCTACCACCTGTTCCGGCTGCCTGAAGAAGTCGAACAAGACCTGCATGCGATCGTGCAAAGCAGCGCGGGAGAAGAACTCGCCAGTCAGACACCACAGAGCAAAGAGGCTGCGCTGGATGCGTTGAAGCGCTTGGCCGCGACGAGCGGTACGGCCAGCGTGGGTCCAACGGCGGTCGGAAGCATCAAGGATATTGATTCCACCGACACCCTGAAGGCCATCGCGGCAGCCTATTTATCGGCGTTCACGCAGAACGCCAAAACATATCCGTATCTGGTGGGGTGATCGTGGCCGACAACAAGCCCTACACGACTCAGTTACAAGCAGGCCTTGGGCTCGTCAACGAGACCAAGACGCTGCTCGACCTGTGGTCGCCAGGCATGTCGGCGAATCAGTTGCATCAAGTCGCGCTGGAATCAGGTCGATTCCCAACCGTTACCGCGCGCCGGCTCCGCAACATCGTCGTCGAATGCTTTGCCCCGCGCTATCTGGTCAATGGCGGTACACCGGCTGCTCACCTCAAGCGCTTGTCGACAACAGTCTCCACTGCTGATCTGACGCAGCTCATGCTGGTTTTCACAAGCAGGGCCAACCCCATTCTTGGTGACTTCGTACGCCACGTTTACTGGGCTCGGTATGTGGGTGGATACACGCAGATCACCAATGAAGATGCGCGCGCCTTTGTCGAGCGAGGTATCGATGATGGCAAGACAGTCAAACGCTGGTCGGAAACGACCGTGCGGCGCGTCTCCGCCTATTTGACAGGATGCTGTGCCGACTACGGAATGCTTGAGCGCGGATTGCGCTCCAGCCGCCGCATCCTGCCGTTCCGCATCTCGCCGTCTGCGGCTGCTTACTTAGCCTATGAGCTGCACTTTTCCGGCGTGGGTGATAACGCGCTACTGACCCATGAAGACTGGCAGTTGTTTGGCCTGGCACGCGAAGACGTGCTGGAAGAGCTCAAGCGACTTTCGCTGAAAGGGTTGCTCATCGTCCAAGCGGCGGGTGACGTGATTCGCATCAACTGGAAACAACAAGACATGGAGGCGCTCTGCGATGTCCTCACTCAAAGCTGATTTCGACGAGTTGCGCGAGCGCATTCGGCACGGGCGCGAGCTCGGCCATGCGAGCTTCGAGCCGATCTATTACTTGGTCTTCCCGCCAGAGCAAATCCTCGAGGTGAAGCGGCAAACACCCGCTTGGGTGGCCAAGCTGCATCAGGAAGGCTGGGACGTGCACACGTTCTCCATCGCTGAACAGCTCTGGGCGCTGCTCAAGGACGATCCGTTCTGGTCCCTGTGCGTGATGGAAGACAAGTCTGCACCACTGGATTGGCCGCGTACCAACAAAGCCTTGGCTGACATCCTGACGGCGGATAACGGCCTGCTGAAGCGACTTGAGGATGCCCTGCAGCCGCTCGAAGGCCAGCAGAACGCGCTGCTCTTGGTAACGGACCTTGAGGCACTGCACCCATTTATGCGGATCGGTGCCATCGAGAGTCAGCTCCAGGGCAAGTTTCATGTGCCGACGATTTTTCTGTACCCCGGCGTGCGAACCGGCAAGACGCGCCTGAAGTTTCTCGGCTTCTACCCGGAAGACGGCAATTACCGCTCCGTCCACGTCGGCGGCTGAACAGACAAAAGAACCCTGGGATAAACCTATGACCATTCGCTCACTCTTCGATCCAAGCAAGGACATCTACCGGACCATCGAGAAGGTCATCACCTATGGCGCCTCGCAAGAAGGCCGCCTCAAGGCTGAGATCTCCGAATACGTGGTCACCGAAAGCATTGAGGAACAGTTCCGCAAGCTCCTCGATCGCATGCAGCTCGCGATGGAGTCCGGTGGCGAAAATGAGGTGGGCGTTTGGGTCTCAGGCTTCTACGGCTCCGGTAAGAGCTCGTTCACCAAGTACCTCGGCCTGGCGTTTGACGATCAGCGCACTATCGACGGCACTCCATTCATCAACTACCTGCAAGACCGCCTGCACAAGCCACAAACCAAGGCACTCCTCAGCACTGTGGCGAAGCGCTTCCCGGCTGCTGTGGTCATGCTGGATCTGGCCAGTGAAATGCTTGCCGGCGCGACGATGGAAGACGTCTCCACCGTCCTCTACTTTAAGGTGCTGCAGTGGGCCGGCTACTCGCGCAACCTCAAGGTTGCCGCTTTTGAGCGCATGGTCGAGAAGGACGGTCGCACGCCTGAACTGCACGACCGGATCGCGCAGGCGCTGCCGGGTGCAACCTGGGCGCGAGTCCAGAACAACCCACTGGCTATCGACGGGCTAATCCCCAAAATCGCCCACGAGATGTACCCGGCACTCTTCCCCGAGGCCAAATCCTTCTCTTCCAGCACCGAGGGCTTCTTCCAGTTCGAAGACCAGCGCGTGCAGGAGATGATCGACATCGTCCGCGAAAAAAGCGGCAAGCAGAACATCATTTTCATTGTCGACGAAGTCGGCCAGTACGTGGCCTCGCGTGACAACCTGATCCTCAACCTCGATGGCCTGGCCAAGAACCTCAAGCGGCTGGGCGACGGCAAGGCATGGATCATCTCTACCGCGCAGCAGACGCTGACAGAAGACGACCCGCGCGCAGCGCTGAACTCGGACAAGCTCTACAAGCTGAAAGATCGTTTCCCGATCCAGATCGACCTTGAATCGAGCGACATCAAGGAGATCTGCTACCGACGTCTGCTCGGCAAATCACCGACTGGCGAGACCGAACTGGGCAAGCTGTTCGATGCCCACGGCCAGGCTCTGAGGCACAACACCAAGTTGCAAGACGCCAAGTACTACGACGCGGACTTCAGCAAAGAGAGTTTCACCAATCTCTACCCGTTCCTGCCGGCGCATTTCGACATCCTGCTGCACCTGTTGGGCGCGCTAGCCAAGTCCACTGGCGGCATCGGCCTGCGCTCTGCGATCAAGGTGATCCAGGACGTGCTGAAAGGCGAAGGCGGCTCCAAGGCGATGGCCGATCAGCCCGTGGGCTGGCTGGCCACCACCGTCACCCTCTACGACGAACTGGAGAAAGACATTCGCCGCGCCTTCACGTCCATCCATCAGGCGGTTGGCAAGGTGCAGATTCGCTTCCCAGACTCGCAACTCCACCAGGACATCGCCAAGTCCGTTGCCGTTCTGCAGATTCTCGGCAACTTGCCAGTGTCAGTGCAGAACGTCGCCAGCCTGATGCACCCATCGATAACTGCGACCTCGCAGCTCGATACGGTACGCAAGGCTGTGGAAGAGATGTTAGGCGACGTTCATGTGCCGCTGGGTGAGAAAGACGGCAACCTCGTCTTCCTCAGCGAGAAGCTTCGTGACATCGAACAAGAGCGTGGCGCCATTGCGCTGCGCACCGTGGACGTGAAGCGAATCTTCAACGATGCATTGCGCGATGCCGAGCTATTCGAGAAGACCCTGCAACTGCTCAAGGGCCTGCCGGAGCTCGGAGTGCTGCTCCAAGTCGAACGCGAGCTGCCGCATTTGATCCGTCAGGTTTACGTCGGCAAAGGCACGGGCCTGTTTGCGCAACAGGAGCAGGAAAGCTGGCAGCAAGCTGAGGAACGGTTGCGCTCGGCGCTCACTGAGTTCGCCCAGGCAGCAAAATCCACCTACCAAGGGCGGCTTTTTGCACAGGACGCCTTGCAAGGTCTACGGCTCATCGATCTATGCCGTGAAGTGTTCGATGTAGTGGTAATGAATCCGCCATTTGGCGCACTGGCTGCCAACACCAAGAACCAGCTCGCCAAAGCCTACCCGCGCAGCAAGAACGACCTGCTGGCCATCATGGTCGAGCGTGGCCTAGAACTGTTGCGCGCTGGCGGTCGCATTGGTGCCATCACTTCACGCGCTTGTTTCTATCTGTCCGACTACCGTAAATGGCGCGAGGAAATCGTCCTAGGACTTTCAAAACCAGAAGCTGTCGCAGATCTCGGATTGGGGGTTATGGACGATGCAATGGTTGAAGCGGCAGCCTATGTACTGGAGAAACATGCATGACCCATTTCTTGCGCTTGTTGACCGAAATAGAAAAGGGCCAAGCATTGGAGACAGCGTGCCAGCGCTTGCGCCAGGGGGTTTCAGATCCTTGTCACTTTGATGTGGCCGCTGAATCGTTCGACGCTGTTCCGGGGAAGCCGTTTGCCTATTGGGTAAGTGATGCAGTTCGTAACGTGTTTAAAGAACTGAATTCGTTGGAGGCCGGAGAGAGAACTGCCAGACAAGGGTTGACTACAGCCGAGGACTTCCGATTTGTCCGCGCTTGGTGGGAAACCCTGGGCTCGAGTTGGTTTGGTTTCGCCAAAGGAGGCGCATTTTCGCGTTTCTATGCTGATGTGTACTTGCTTGCTAACTGGGCAGATGACGGAGCAGAGATAAAAGCAGGTATTTGTCGGCGCTACCCCTATCTGAATGGAAATGCGGAGTTCGTCGCTAAGAACCCGCAATACTACCTTCGCCCAGGTCTGACCTGGCCGCGCCGGACTCAGGGCGGCCTGAGCATGCGAGCAATGCCAACTGGCTGCATCTTTGCTGATAAAGGTCCCGCTGCCTTTGCGGACGACGATGATCCAGATGAATTACTCGCATTTTTGGCGCTTTTAAACAGCAGCTCTTTTGCGCTTCTAGTGTCATTGCAAGTCGCTTTTGGCTCTTATGAAGTCGGCGTTATGCAGCGGACGCCAATACCTTTTTTAGACGGTCCGTCACGCCAGAAACTGTCTGCTCTCTCCCGGCAAGCTTGGTCGCGCAAGCGTACCCTGGATACGACAGAAGAGACCTCACACGCCTTCGTATTACCTGCCGCGCTGCGGGCCCTGCTCGGCGATTTCGATCCGCCCACCATCGAGGCAGAGTTGGCGCGCATCCAATCAGAGATTGACGACATTGCCTTTGACCTTTACGGCTTCAACGAAGCCGACCGTGCTGCCGTGCAAGGCAACCAAGGTGTTGCCAACGATGGCGATGTCGAGGGCAGTGCAGATGATGAAGGCGACGATGAAGACAGTGCTGCGCCCATCGACCAGACGGCCAGCCTGTTAAGTTGGGCACTCGGTGTGTCCTTCGGACGCTTCGACTGGCGCTTGGCCACCGGCGAGCGCGCAGCACCTACCGAACCAGAACCCTTTGATCCGTTGCCGGCGAAAAACCCCGGTATGTTGCCCGATGGCGCTACACCATTTCACGCCCACGCCGGCATTCTGGTGGATGACCCAGGCCATCCGCACGACCTGGCACGTCTGATTGAAGAGGTGCTCGCCCGTGTCGAGGCTCCCGTGCCGGAAGACGTGCGCCGCTGGCTGCAACGTGACTTCTTCGCCTTCCATCTGCAGCGCTACTCCAAGAGCCGCCGCAAAGCGCCCATTTACTGGCCGCTGTCCACGACGTCCGGCAGTTACACGCTTTGGGTTTATTACCCCAGCCTCACAAGCCAAACGCTCTACACGGCAATCAACGACTTCGTCGAGCCCAAGCTCAAACAAGTCGGCGCTGACGTGACGTCGCTGCGCAATAAGGGTTCGGCCCGCACGCGCGACGACGAGAAGCAGTTCGAGGCGCTGCAAGCCTTCGAGCTGGAGCTTATCGAGCTGCGCGACACCCTCCTCAAGCTCGCGCCCACCTACAAACCCAACCACGACGATGGCGTGCAGATCGCCGCCGCGCCGCTGTGGCCGCTGTTTCGCCACAAGCCCTGGCAGAAGGTGCTCAAGGACACCTGGGCCAAGCTGGAAAAAGGCGACTACGACTGGGCGCACCTGGCCATTAACTACTGGCCAGAGCGCGTGCGCGATAAGTGCAAAACCGATAAGAGCCTCGCCATCGCGCACGGGCTGGAGGATTTGTACATCGAGCCCGAGGCAGCGCCGAAGAAGACGCGCGGCAGAAAGAAGACCGGAGGCGATGAATGATCCAGGACGTCAAAGCGCTGCCGGTCAGCTTCTACTTCAGCCCCGACGGAACAACATCGTTCTTCATTCCCAAGTACCAGCGCGAGTATGTATGGGGCGGCAAGAACTGGGATGCGCTGTTCAATGACCTGGAGGAGTCGCCCAGTGGGCACTTTCTGGGCTCCATCATCTGTGTGAACACCCAGCAAGATGGCATGGCCGGTGGCCGGCTGGAGTTGATCGACGGCCAACAGCGGTTCACCACCATCAGCCTGTTGTTCTGTGCGTTCTATGACAAGCTGAATGCCATTCCGAATCCGGATCGCCGTCTGCTGGTGGAGCTGGACAACCTGGAAAGCCGCATCTTCGTCCGCGCCTCTGGCCAGTGGCGTCTGGAACCCAGCGAGCAGGCGCAGAACAAAACCGATTTCCAGAAGGTGCTGAGCGATTTGTTCCCCAAGCAGGTGAAAGCGCCGAAGGGTTTGAGCAATTTTGGCAACCGCCGCATTGCGCGCGCTTATCGCTACTTCTGCGAGCGACTTGAAGGGCTGAGCCAGGACAGCGCACTGGCCCTGCTGGAAAAGCTCAAAGCGGCCATGCTGGTCAAGATCGAGGTACGCAGCCATTCCGATGCCTTCATGTTGTTCGAGTCGATCAACAACCGGGGCATCCCGCTTTCGGCCATCGACATCATCAAGAACAACCTGCTGGCCGAGTTGGACAAGCGCCCCGATTACGGCATCGACCGGGCGTTTGACGAGTGGAAAGACTTGATCGACCTGTTGCCCGACCCAGCAGTGCAGGAGCGCTTTCTGCGCCAGCTGTACAACATGTTCAAGTACCTCAAGCGGGTGGAAGTCAAAGGCTGCACCCGCGCCACGCGCTCGAATCTGATCACCATCTACGACACCCTGCTGCGCAAGCGACCGGTCTGGCTGTTCGGTGCGCTTCAGGCCAAGGGTAAAACCTACTCGGCACTGCTCAACCCCACCGTGGCTCGCGGCGAATGGGGAGATGCCGCCGCATCTGCCTTGCAAGACCTGCAGCGCCTGGGGGCCGCGCCGGCTTACGCATTCTTGCTGTGGGCCAGCCAGGTGGCGCAGAGCAAGAAATGGACCGAGGGTGATGCAGTGAGCCGCCTGGCCACTTTGCTCACCAAGTGGTTCTTTTGGCGCAACCTCACCGATATGCCGCCCACCCGCGAACTAGACCCGATGTTCATGGAACTGGTCGGCTACTTGTTGACGCAGATTCGCAGTGGCGAGATCACGACGCTGGACGGCTTCGTTCAGCAGACCACTGATTGGCTGCTGGCACGGGCAGCCGCGCAGGAGGTTTGTGAGTCGCGCCTTAAGGGCGATGTGTACCTTGAGAACTACGAGGCCACGCGGTTCATGCTATGCAAGCTGGAAGAGACACACCAAACCCGAGAAAACAAACGCGACCTGTGGGCGCATGACGCCAATGATCGCCCCATCTTTACCGTCGAACACATCCTGCCGAAGACCGAAAACTTAGGGCCGGGCTGGATGACGATGCTCGAAGGGGAGCAGAAAGACACTGCGGCTGCCATTCGCGAGCGCTGTGCTCACCAACTCGGCAATCTGACACTGAGTGGCTACAACTCCAAGCTCGGCACGATGGAATTCTTGAAAAAGCGAGATCGCAAGAACGACCAGGGCGACTTCATCGGTTACCGCAACGGCTTGTATCTGAATGCCGAATTGGCCAGCCGAGATGAGTGGAACGAGGTCGCCATTACGGCGCGAACAGACAAGATGCTCAAGGAGGTGATGTCCACCCTGAGCCTGCGGGAGGACAAATGACGATTGCAGAATTCATTCGAGAAAGCGTGCTGCGGCCGCGCCTTAAGCAAGCTGGCGCCTTGGTGGTGTACGACACCGACAGGCGCTACCGCGAGCAGTGTTTCGATCTGGCCGCTGACAAGGTGCGAGTGGTTGATGCGTCTGAGAGCAGCATCGAAAGCCGTGAGGCAGCGTTGCTGGCACTGCGCGAGGTGGGTCAGCCCAAGGCGCCGCTTGAAGGTGTGTTGATCTACGTACCTGCTAAGCGCCCGGAAACCGACGAGCAGAAGCAAGCTGATCCATTCGCCCTGTACGCGGAATGCGGTGCGGTGTTCCCGCAAGATGATGGTGACGATTACCTGAGCTTGTGCTTACGTGCAAGGCCGGACCACGCCACTGAGATCCGCCAGGTGTTTGCCACGTCGCCCTCCGGGCCGACTTTTGCAGTCATCGACGCGATTGGCGGCGGCGTAAGCTGGCCCCAGTTGCGAGCGACATTGCAGGTGGAATCGGGCCGCGAGATTTTGGCCGCACTTCTGGTGCCCAGCGCCAAGCAGATCGACGCATTGAAGGCCCAGGAAGGTTGGGTACAGGAGGCACGCGACTTCCTGCGAGCGACCCTGGGACTGAGCGTGAAAACGCGCGGCAAGACCTGGCCCGCCCTGGCGGACGAGCTGTGGCGCTATGTGCTCTTCAGTGAGTTCGTCTTTGATTTACCCCTGGCCTTGCCCGATGCCCTGAATGGCGTGCCGCACGCGCCGCCGGAGGCCAGGCCTATCGTCGAAGGGGTGTGCGATCAATTGCGCAATGATCCCAAAGCACGTGCGGCCTACATCGACCGGGCAGAGACCATAGAGAAGGAACTCAATCTCGTTGAGCTATGCGGTTCTCTGGAAGACCTGGGCGAGCGGGATACCTTTCCCTTTGAGGAGCGGACGTTCCTGCGCGCCGCCATCAAGGGCATCGTCACGGACGACACGGATGCCACACGCCGAGTGCTGGCCAGGCACAAGGGCTCAGTCTGGCTGGGTAAAGGAGAAAGCCAGGCACAGTGGGAACTGGTGCGCTCGGGCCTGAGCTTGGTAGAAGCCTGCGACGACTTCGAACGCCAGTTGCCTGGTCATGCGCGATCGCAGGCGGAGTTGATCGACTTCTATCTGAACAGTTTGCGCGAGGCAGATCGTCTGCAGCGTGAGTTTGAGCAGGCCGCGGGCGATTTTCTCGATCAGCATGGGCTGATGCACGAGGTCATCAACCAGGCACGTGCGCGCTATCGCCGCCTGGCGGAAAAGGTGCAAGGCCTCTTCGTCAAGCACATCGAGACGGCAGGCTGGCCGCCTGCTGGTCGACTGGCCAACGCCGATGTTTTCGATCGCCTTGTGGCTGACCGCCTCAAGGAGCGTGGCCGCAAGGTGGCATATTTGATGGTAGATGCCTTGCGCTACGAATTGGGCGTGGCGCTTGAAAAGCTGCTGGCGGAAGACGGTCCGGTCGAGCTGCAAGCGGCCTATGCGCAGCTACCGACCATTACCCTCGTGGGCATGGCGAGCTTGCTGCCGGGTGCTCGCACGGGACTAACCCTATCGCTGGAGAACGATTCCCTGGTGCCGAAGCTGGCAGGGGCACCGGTGAGCAATGTTGCGCAGCGAATGGGCGTCCTGAGCAAAAAGTACGGCGACCGCTTCGAGGAGATGCCTCTCAACGAATTTGTACGCGGCAATCCGAAATTTGCCGAAACCGTCGACCTGCTGGTGCTGCGCTCCACCGAGATCGATAGCCAACTGGAGAGCAATCCAGAGACAACACTGGGGCTGATCCCCGGCACGCTGAAGTTGATTCGGGTTGCGCTGCACAAGCTGCGTGGTATGGGCTTCAAAGAGGCGGTCATCGTCACCGACCATGGCTTCTTCCTGAACGCACAAGCGGAGGCTGGCGATGTGTGCGTGAAACCCCAAGGGAAATGGCCGGTGAACGCCCATGACCGCATCATGTTGGGCGACGGCACCGCAGACGCTCATAGCCTGGTCGTCAGCGCTGAGAAGGTCGGCATTCGCGGAGATTTCACTCAGGTGGCGTTGCCGCGCAGCATGGCCCCCTATCGCTCGGGGCATCTGTATTTCCACGGTGGGGCATCACTGGCGGAGGCCGTTGTGCCGGTGCTGGTGGCCCGGCTGGACACCGCCGCACATGCGGAATTGCGCAAGGTGGTGGTGGAGCTGAGCTACAAGAATGGCGCCAAACGAATTACTACGCGATTGCCGGTCATCGAAGTGATACTGGTGGCTGACGACATGTTCTCGCAAGACATGAACGTGGAGATCCTGCTGGAAGCGCAGGACAGCAAGGGCAACGTAGTGGGAGAGCTGCGCCCAGGCGGGGATGTGAACCCCGCGACCAGAACCGTGACCCTGATGTCAGGCCAACGCAAGCAGATTGCGCTGCGAATGGATGATGAGTTCAGAGGCAAGTTCTCGGTCAAGGCGCTGAACCCTACAACCCTGGCGGCCTACAGCAATCTGGCGCTTGAAACCGACTATACGGAATGAGCCCTATGGACGAACTCGACCAAAAATTAAACGCCACATTCGACGGCAAGGTGCTACGCAAGGACCTGCTGCATCGAATCAAGAAAGGCACCAACGTCCCGACGTTCGTCCTGGAGTTCCTGCTTGCCAAGTATTGCGCCAGCAATGACCAGGCAGAGATGGATGCTGGCATGGAGGCCGTGCTGTCGTCACTGCAGGAGAACTACGTTAGGCCGGACGAGGCCAACGCCGCGCAGTCCAAGGTCGCCACCAAGGGCAAGCATCGCTTCATCGACAAGGTCCATGTCCGTTACGTCGAAAAAGAAAAGCGCCACTGGGCATCGCTGGAGAACTTCAACTCGCAACGCATCGCGATTGGTGAAAAGTTCTACCGCGACAACGACAGGTTGCTGGAAGGTGGCATTTGGGCGGAGGTGACCCTGGCGCACAACGACATAGATGAAGACGACTATGCGTTTTCCATTGAGGATCTGCGGCCGATCCAGCTGACTCGTTTTGACTTCGACCGTTATGCAGAGGGGCGCGGGGCATTCACGCGTGATGAGTGGCTCGCGGCGGTGTTACGCTCTGTGGGACTGGAACCCAGCAAGCTCTCGAAGCGCGTGCAGATGCACTTCATCGCCAGGTTGGCTGCACTGGTTGAGCCCAACTACAACTACATCGAGCTGGGACCACGCGGCACCGGCAAGTCCTATTTCTTCAGTGAATTCTCGCCCTACGCCACCTTGATCTCGGGCGGCCAAGCGACCAAGGCAACGCTGTTCTACAACAACGCGCGCCGCAAGGTGGGCTTGGTTGGCTTCTGGGACACGGTTGCCTTTGACGAGGTTGGCGGGATCAAAGTGCGCGATCCGGACACCATCCAGATCATGAAGGACTTCATGGCCAACGGGCGCTTTTCGCGCGGGGCTGAGGTTATTGCTGATGCCAGTTTGAGCTTCGTTGGCAACATCGACGTGTCCGTGCAGCAGGTGGTGAACTCCAACGAGCACGATCTTTTCCAGCCGTTGCCGCCAGAGCTCGACTTGGCTGTGATGGACCGTTTCGCTGCCTATATCCCGGGCTGGGAGATGCCGAAGAACAGTAGCGAGTTTCTGACGAGCAACTACGGATTCATCACCGATTACTTGGCCGAGGCCTTCCACTACCAGTTCAAGCACACGAATCGGTATGAGGAAGTGAGCAAGCGCATTCGGCTCGGCAAATCAATCGAGGGGCGCGACGAAAAAGGTATCAAGAAGACCGTCTGTGCTTTCTTGAAGGTCCTGCATCCAAATGGGCCACCCACGGACGAGGAGTTTGAGGAATACGTGGCCTATGCCACCGAGTGCCGCCGCCGCGTCAAGGAGCAGATGAACAAGCGCAAACCGGATGACGAGTTTGCCCGGATCAATCTGTCTTACTTCAAGGCCAGCGGTGAGGAGGTGGTGGTCTTCTGCCCTGAGTCCAAGGATGCATCGGCAACACAGGAGCCAGCTCGCCGTCGCTTGAATCAGGCGGATGGGCAGCCGACTGAGGCAGTCGAAGTGCAACCCGCCGCACAAGCGGCACCTGCTGCACAGGAGGCTCCAGCAGTCTCGACGCCTTTTTCACCGGCCGCGGCTTCCACTTCGGTTGGGCCGTTACCGATCGAGCTCAAGGAACAGCACTTCACCATCCTCTATGGCGATACCGGACACAGCTATGAGTCGATTCTCGGCCCCTACCTGCAGGGCGCGAAGTCTGTCGTGATCGAAGATCCGTACATCCGGCTGCAGCACCAGATTCAGAACTTCGTGCGCTTCTGCGAAACGGTGCTGAAGGCTGGCACTGTGAAGAAGATCAGCCTGATCACCGGCTACGACGACAAGACTCAGTTGGCCGACATCGCCGAAAAGCTCGATGAGTTGAAGCAAAGCCTCCTGGAGTTGGATGTCGAGCTGGAGGTGAAGCTCAACCCGAACATCCATGACCGTGAGATCCGTCTGGATAACGGCTGGGTCATCAAGATTGGTCGTGGCCTCGACTTCTATCAGAAGCCTGGGGGGTGGTTCGAAGTCGGCGCGAACGATCTGAGTCTGCGCAAGTGCCTGGAAACGAAGGTGGATATCTTCCGAGCATGATGCAAACGACAGGCGTCAAACTGCCAGCCCGCAGAGTGAATGCATAGAAGCGCATGGACCGTATCGACATTGCTCTGTGGGATGCGCTTCGTGAGTCCGCCTGGGACACATTGCTCTTAGGGAACGGGGCGAGCATTGCCATTCATAGGGAATTCGCATATTCAACGCTTCATAGCATCGCCGACGCGAAAGGTTTGCTTCCAACCACCGCGCCCATCTTTGCGAAACTGGGGACGACCGACTTTGAGCATGTGTTGCTCGCATGCTGGTATGCGGAGCACGTCAACGTGGCCTTAGGGACGCCGTCGGCCGCCATCTCCGCAGCCTATTCGGAAGTACGCACAGCGCTGATCGAAGCGGTGCACAGTGTGCATCCGGTGCATGCCAATGTTGCCACCGACCTACAGCGGGCCGGTGCGTTTGCGAGCGTATTTCCAACTGTCGTCAGCCTGAACTACGACCTCACCTTGTACTGGGCCATGCTGCTGTTCAACGCGGCGAATGGGAGTTGGTTCAAGGACGCATTCCACGACGGGGATTTTCAAACGGATTGGAAGTATCTACGGCGACCCTATGGACACGCTGCAGGAGCAACATTGGTTTTCTACCCTCACGGCAGTCTTGCGGTTGCACGTGACTACATTGGTAATGAGACAAAGCTCGCTGTAGGCGCGGGAGCCGCAGGTGACTTGCTTGGCACCATAACCCGTAGGTGGGCGTCCGGGAACTATGTGCCCGTGTTTGTTAGCGAGGGAACCAGTCATCAGAAGGTCGCTGCGATTCGCCGAAGTCACTACCTGACGAACGTATATGAAGAGGTGTTGCCCGCCCTTGGAGAGAGCCTGGTGGTATATGGCTGGAGCTTTGACGAGCGAGACCAGCATGTGCTTGATGCCATCGCGGCGAATCCGCCAAAGCGAATGGCCGTCTCAGTTTTCACTGGTCAGCCAGTGGGAGATCAGCAAGCGTTCTGCCACCAGGTCCTCAAGGCCGTTGGCCGGTCCTTGCCAAAAACCACTGTTACGTTCTTCGATTCGCAGAGCCCAGGGTGCTGGAATAATCCATAACGAGGGAGCTTCGTTGTGATCAGCCTCTGGAAACTCGACGCTGATCTACACGTCGGCGGTCAGCAGGGTGATCTCAGCCTCACGCCGTGCAACCAGTCCAGGCAAAACCTTCCCACCCCCGTACACCCAGCGGCGCAGTTCGTGCGCTGCTGCAACCCAATCCTGTTGATTGACCCGCCGCCGCAGGGTTGACGTCTGAAGCCGCCCCGCGCCTAGGTTGAAGGTGAAGTCGACGATGGCCGCGAGACGCCGCTCGGGTTCGGTAGCCAACACCGGGCAATAGCGCAGCGTGGCGGCAAGGGCTGTGCCCAGATCCTGATGCAAGTAGGCCTCGCCTTCTTCCTCGTTGATCGGTGGATGGTCCGCCTTGCATAGACGCCCGTAGCCGATCGTCCAGTAGCCGGCCGGGCAGATATAGGGATGGGCCCGGCGCAGAGGATCTGACCTCGGAATACGATGAAATCCCTCGAAGCGCTTCGCCAGGGCGATGGATGCCTGGGGAATCTGGCTCATGGCCTCACCCGATCAAACACGCGCCCGAGGAACCAGAAGTTCAGCACGCCGGCCCACAGGGCTTGGTCGGCTTCGGTCCATGCGTGGAGGATGGCGACGCCCCAGTCGGCACCGCCCTCAATGGCAGCAACGAAGGCGGCCGTCTTGGCAGCGCAGTACAAGGCCATGAACCAGTACGTGATGACCGGACGCACGCTGCTCGACAGGGCGTCGGCCCAGCGGACGCCACTTTTCTCTCCCTGGGTGCGAACAGCTTCGCGCAGCGTTTCGATGGCGCCCACGTTCCACGCCGCATCAGCCCCAGCGCCGATTTCGTCCATGCGCTGCGCGCCGCGTAGCTTCTCGAATTCGAGCGCCTTGTCCTGCATCGCCAATTCGTGGCCGCGTTCGCCCTTCCGGTCGAGCCACTTGAGAAGTTCGGGCGCCAGGCGGAAGGCGCCACCGAGCAGGCCGCCGAGTAACGTCTCGATCATTGGCCACCTCCGAACGCCTTGAGCTTGATGAGTGCGCCCGCCACCAATGCCAGCAGGAATCCGGTGGTGACCATCTTGATGACGGTCTGCCAGGCGGTGTGCTTGGCGGTATTGAAGGCATCGAGGAGTCCGCGTAGTTCGCGGATGTCGTGAGCGGCGTCGTCGCCATCCAGGCCGACATCGGCCAGGGCGCGCTTGGCACCACGTTCAGCGGCGCGTTCCAGCAGGTCGTCGAAGTCCTCCTTGCGCAGGAGGAGCATGTTGTCGACCAGGACAGGTTGTTGTGGGTCGGTCATGGGTAGGCTCCAAAAATGCGAAACCCGCCACGAGGGCGGGTTTCCGGGGTTCGGTGGAAAGGGTTCAGATGGCGATGCCGGGGCTCCAGCCGGTGGCCTTGTAGGCCGAGAGCACTGCCTCGTCTTCGATGAAGCAGAGCCAGCCGACTTTAGGGATGTGGTATTCCCAGACGCCGGCAATCCTCGCGGCGATCTGGTCGGTCTTGCCGCTCCAGACGCCGGTTGCGCCAGCGGGAATCAGGTAACGGTCGCCATTCACCGGGCTGGCAGGTGGTGTGGCCAGATCGCGGTCTTTGACCGACAGGCTGACGACGGCGCCCAGCCGCTTCAGGTTGGCATCCATGCCGGCGCCCCAGCCACTTTCGCCGAGCGTCCAGCCGTAGTTGAGTCCCAGGTTCGGGTCAGTGATTGCGGGCATCAGATGCCTCCGTAGTACTTGTCATAGTGAAGTCCGTAGCCGGCACGCTCGAAGGAGATCGAGTGCTTCTGCAGGCTGATCACGCCGGAGCGGTTGGATTCGAGCTCGATTCGCAGCGCAGCATTGGGTCGGCCAAGGCCGGAATCGGCGGTGTCGTCGGCCAGGGTGTAGGTCTGGCTGGTGCCGGTCAGGCCGCTGTAGGTACGCCGCAGGCTGCCTGCTTCCCCGTAGATGCGCAGCGTGTAGGTCACGCCAGCCTCCGGGCCGATGTTGCCGTTGGTCTGGGACACCAGGCTCACCGTCTGGCTCAGCCGGTCCCTGTGCGCCCAGGAGATGACCAGGTCGCCCTTGGCGACTGCCGGGTAGGCCACGTTGTTGATCTTGACGTTGCCGGGCGGGTACGGGCGATTCTGGCGGCGGTTCATCGCGAGGGAGTCGGTGGGAGCCGATGCCAGCGCCAGCGTGCCTTTTCCGGTCACGGTGAGCAGGCGCGCATTGACCGTTTCGCCAGTGGCGTATTCGGTCGGGTCGACACCCTGCGCGCCATCGGCAAACCAGATTCGGCTGCCTACCGCGTGACTGACCGGCACGGTATCCATGACGCCACGGGTCAGCGTCAGGCTTTGAGTGGTCGTGTTGATAGCGGTGACCAGGACGACTTCGTCGTTGATGTAGGCGTAGGTCCCGGTGGCGACCAGATCGATGTCGAGTTCGCCGCTGTAGGTGACCGTGCTGGTGACCTCTTGCGCGAGGCTGGAAGCCAACACCGCCGTGGGGCAGAACTCGCCTTGGCCGCGCTGGTTGTAAGTCGATGCCGTACTTGTCTTGCTATACAGGTCGTAGTTCATGGCGCCCGGCACTGGGCGCCCGCCCAAGGTCTGCAGGAAGCAGTCGGTGGCATCGAGGTAGGCTAGCTCTGCTGCGGACAGTGCACGGGCAACGTCCCAGTACGGGGCCTCGACCAGACGCCGAGGCGTGGTCGCCGTCGGCGCTGGGACTGGATCGGTCCATCCGGTGGGCTGCGAGGCGGTGTAGGCCGCCGAGGGCAGTCCGAACACATCCTCGACCGCGTCGATGCTGATGGCGCCGTTGGTGAGTGAGCCACCATCGACGCCTGCAATACGCATCACCAGACCGGCGATCCCGAGCGCTGGCCACTCCAGCTTGAACACATCACCCGGATAGAGATTCCAGGCTGCGCGGTTCACCTTCAAGCGGACCTTGGCAAGCGGTGTGGAGACGACGGCCAGATCGCGCATGGCGACCCGAGCGGCAAGGTTGTCCGAGGTAATGCCCGGGTAGCGCCGTGTCTGCGATACCACGGCGCCCTGCGCCTGGATGTTGGCCAGGTCCTGGACCGCGATGCTGGTTTCCTTGAAGGTGTCGGGCTTGGTGTAGATGAGCACGATCTCGTTGGTCGTCTCACCCCACGCCGCCCGCTGAAAGCTCTCCAGCTCGATGATGTTGTCCGGGTTCAGGATGGGGAGCGTCGCGACGGCGTAGTCGGCGCGCACCAGCTTCAGGACGAAGCGCCCAGTTGACGGCGAGGTCGTGAGCACGCCGCCGATGTGATCCATGATCTCCTTGATGAACTGCTCGATCTTGCTCTGCTGCAGCCAGATCATGTTCAGGCCGAAGCCTTCGGTGTAGAGCACATCAGCCGCCGCGCGAAACGAGGCGTCGTCGATGCTGGCCGTCGGATAGCCCATGCCCCAGGCGGCATTCGTCAGGCACTCATAGACGATGTGCGCCGGGTTGGCCGCGCCGTTGATCTCCGCCTTTGCGGAGTACCAGTCGCGGAAGCAGCGCTTCACGCGCACCGCCCAGGGCTTCATGTAGGGGTTGTTCGCGGCGATGTACACCTGCCGCAGAATCAGGCTCAGAATCCCGCGATAGGCAGGCTGCGGCGAGCCGATCTTCGAGACGAGGTAGTCATTAGGTGTCTGCGCCGCCTGGCCAAACGCGGCATCGATGGCACCGGAGACACCGCCTTCGCGCTTCTCGCCACCGAACAGCTCCGGCATGTTGACCGTGATCCGTCCACTGGCAGTGAGATTGCCGCTCCAGGCCTGGCGCTCGCCAACCTGGATCTCGGTGATGGCATCGACCGGCCCGTGGCAGATGGCGAGGTGCATCCCCAGGTAGTAGCGGTAGCCGACCGTCTGCGATTTGCTGCTACCGCCCATCGTTCACCTCGGAGGCGATGCGTTCTCGGGCAGCGGCGACTACGTCCTCGGCCATGCTGTCCCCGGTTGCCAGCAACATGGGCGCTGGCAGCCCCTGGTCGATGAACAGGCTCCAGTCGAGCTGGTGGCGCGCAAACCACTCCCGCGCGCCACGATTGCAATAGCCCAGGCGACGCATGTCGCCATGGGTCACCAGAATGTCGGTCATTTCTTTCCACCTTTGGATTTGATCGGCGTAGTGCGCAGATCGCCGTACCAGACCACGTTGGCGCTCTTCACCAGCACGGTGCCGAACACGACCGGCACGGGACGGCCTTCATCGGCGGTCGGCGCATCGAAGTCTTTGAGTTCTGCGGCCTGGGGCTGTGGTGTTTTGGGTTGCAACGCGTACTGAATCAGTACGCTGACGATCAGAACGGCAATGGCGGCCCACATGGGAATCCCTCGGCTACTTGGTCTCAGTAAATCGGGCTGCCACCGAAGGGATTCTTGGTCGGAATGAACGGGAATCCGCCGAAGTTGGCGCTGTTGCCGAACTTCGCGTGGCAGGTATTCAAGGTGCGATCGCAGCCGGGGTACAGATAGATGGCATCGCCAATGGCGAGTCCCGGTGGCACAGCCGACAAGGTGATGGCGTAGGCGCTGTGGCCGACGATCATGCGTTTTTCGGTGATGCCGTTGGCTGCCCAGGTCGCGTAGCCGCCCGCGAAGTGCCCGACGGCGTACCCTGCAGCGGCTGGAACACTCAGCAAGGTGCCGGCAATCGAGGTGACCGTCCCAGCGACCCGAAACACGACGGCGCTCGCCCCGCACGCCGTTCCGTAGAGCACATGCGGGCAGTTGCGTTGATACAGCCGCCGCAGGCCGATGCGCTGCAGGCTGGTGTAAACCGGCTCGCAGTTGAGCTCGACGACCGATTCGCGCCATTCCGCGTTGAGCACACGACCCATCCACACCGCGACGGTTTCGCCATCACCGCGATGTTGCCGGTACAGCGTGAGCAAGGTGACTTCGGAAGGCGGTGTCGAGATGAAGCCCTGCGCGACCTCGACATCGCGCGCAAAGGTGATGCGCAGTCCCGCCTTGCCGATCTCCGTGGTCTGTTCGATGCTGCCGCGACTGATCGGCACTGCGCTGTAGCTGTAGGTCGCATACGTCGCATCCTGCGCGGCGCTGGTGTAACGCCAGGTTTCACCGCCTCGGCGAAACTCGTACAACTCCACTGGACTGCTGGCATCCGTGGATGCTTCTCGGCTGGCGTAGGTCATGTGTCATCCCGAATGCTTCTGACGGAGATGGACACCTCCGCCATATCATCAGTCTGGTGAGCCAGTTCGATGGCATCGCTGTCCAGGCGCACCAGCTTCATGAACGACACATGGCGGATCTGCTCGGGCAGCAGTGTCGCGCCCACCACGCTGTCGATGGCGATGCTTTCAGTGCTGGGGGTAAGAGCCGTTGCGCCCGTGATGCGCCGGTAGTAGCGGCTGCCGGACATGGTGGCGATCAGGATGTCGCGCCGCCCAACGGCGGCCGGCACGTTGGCGGCGTAGGCGCGGTTCTCCACGGTGATGGCCGAGTCGAAGGCGCCGATCGGGCTCACCACCTTCAAGTCGGACTGAAAACTGGGCATCCAGAACGCCGTCAGTCTGCCCGCGCGAGCGGCCAACCAGGACCGGAACGCCGAGATCGCGGCGCGGCCGCTGATCAGCCAACGATGCGTCCGGCGCACGGTGCCAATCCCCGACAGGTCATCGATGGCGCGTCGGCCCGTCAGGAAATCCAGCTCGTTGAGTTTGCGGGTGTAGTCGGTATCGACGTCCTCGGTCCAGTTGGTCGCAGTGAGCAGGACGGGGTAACCCCGGTAATCCAACGTCTCCGTGGCAGCGGGAAGCAACCACTCATCTTCGATCTGGAAGCGAACCGTGGTCTGGCCGATGGCATCGCTCAGGTAAGTCAGACCCAGTTCGTTCTGCACCCGGGCAGGCCGGACGGGCAGGATCTTGGTGCCGACCGGCCAGGTCGTGTCCAGCGGGCTCTTGATGGTGAGCGACGCGGGAAGGACCGCCGTGATCTCGGCAAACTCCGACTCCATGCCCAGAACCAGCCCAACCAAACCGCCGACGGCAAAGTCTCGATTCGTGGTCGTCACGGCAATGGCGGTCGCACCGGCGGGAATCGGTGCTGCCGCCAGCGCGACGTCGGTCCAGAGCGGCAGACCAAATACCCGCGCCTGCCAGGACAGCAGCAGGTTCTCCATCTTCACGCGCTCGGTGTCCGAGCCGACCAGAGCGCTGTACTCGAAGCTGCGCCTGGCCCCAGCACGTAAGCGCACGCGCTGCTCAAAACCAGCATGAGACTCCATCACATCGGTAAGCCATTCCAGCCGTTCGACAACTGGCTGTACCCAGTTCGGCGCAAAGATCCAACCGACGATGCGACGCCCGGTCGCCTGCAAGGTGGAACTGTCGAGGGCAAACGCGAAAACGAACGTCGCGTTCACAGTAGGCGGCCCATTCGGCGTGACCGCGAGCGTATAGAGCCGCGATTCATTGGCGGCAAACACGGTCGGCGCCGGCGCTGGACCGGTCAGCGTCATGCCTTCCGCACCGGTGGCGGTAATCGAGGCCAGGTTGTTCGGTGTCAGCCTCGCATTCCAGACCTCGATCGTGCGGCTTTGCTCCGAGGCCAAGCTGCCGAGGTTGATGCGCCCCGGCAGCAGGTGCACGCGGAAGTAATAATCCTCGAAGTAGCTCGGCACCTGAACGCCGCTTAGAACGCGCTGCGCAGGGACCGAGATATCGGTGGCGTAGTTGCGCTCGCCTTTCTCCGCACGTGGCGTATCGCTGGCGGTGTACGGATAGATGGCGGCAACCTGATACCCGTCGATGCTCAGGAGCGGGTTCAGTGAGCCAGCCTGGGCGCGATCGAGCACCATGCCTGTCAGGACGGGCATGTCAGAGCTCTCGATTGAGGTGAAGGTGGAGGATCAGGGGCCGTCGTAGCGGACGGCCATCGCGATCGTTCCGGAGTGGGTCGCGCCGTTGTAGGGCGACGCGGCGCGGCTCGCGGTGTTCTTGCGATACACAGGTGCGATGAACCAGCGCTCCGAGCCGAGCGTCAGGATCTGGCCGTCATCGGTGTTGTCGTTGCGCGTCATCCGCAGATGCGGAAGCTCCGCGACATGCGACCAGAAGCTGGAGGGCTGCGCCGCCATGATGTGGATGCGCGTCAGCACGGCCTCTCCGTTCCAGTTGTTGGGCTGCGTAACAAGCAACGTGGGAACCGCGATGGTGGCGCGGGCGTTGTTCGGATTCGCCGTGGAAACACCCACCGGGTTGTTCCACCAGCCGTGACCGTTGAAGTTCAGGTAGATCGAGCTGTTCTGTACACCAGTGGTGTCGTTGGATTGCCAGAACGGTGCGCCCGAGGTGTTGCCGCCACCGCTGCCTGTGCTGCCATTCGAGTCGATCGCCACACCGGCGCTGGTACTGATGTCGGAGGTCGCGGTGCCCCAATGCCACTCGGCGTTGCCCAGCACGCCAAAGCCGCGGGCCTGGCCGATCGCCAACCATTGCCACCACATCACCTGATAGTTCACGGCCACGATGATGTCGTCCGGGGCCGTGTGCACGAAGATGTGGTAGGTCACCGGGTAGCTCAGCAGCGTGTTGCCCGCTTGCCCCAGCCGGTTGGTGATGCCGACCAGTTTGGCGGCTGGCGTGTTCAGCGTGGCGCCGGAGTAGCCAAGGGCGGCCTGCACCAGGAGGTTCAAGCCGCTGACCGTCAGGCGACCGTAGATGTCGCCCTTGTAGAGCATGCTGTTGCCGGCGTCCCAGGACCAACCGTTGTCGGTTCCGGCAGTGACCACGGCATTGAGCAGATCGTTGGCGCTGTTGGCCAGTCCGGTGACGTAAGGCATCAGGAGAGCTCCAGCGCGATGTAGTCGCCAAACGACGTGCGGCCGACGTCCTGGATGACGACGTAGTTCTTGCCGTCGATGACGAGGGTGTTCTCGACGACGTTGTCGAAGCCGGTGATGTGGTAGATCCCGTCCAGCGCGCCGTAGATGTTTCCGGAGTCGTAGAGCATCACCGGGTAGAGCGCGTAAGTGGTCTCAGCTGGTCGACAGGCATTGGCCATCGTCGATTGGCCCCAGGGGGTGGCGAGCGGCGCCTTCCAGGTGCCATCGTTGAAATGCATGCGCAGGTTGTTGCGATTGCCTTTCCACGGCATGGTGTGGGTGGTCTCGGAGTAGCGCGTGGCCGATGCGCTGGTCAGCATGCCGGCCGCGAACAGCGGCTGGGGGTATTGGCCCGGTGACGCATAGGGGAAGAACTTGCCGATGCCGAAGGATTCGTAGACCGGCGTGCCGACCTTCATCGCCACATTCAGCCGCTGTCCGTTGACGGAGAGCCAGTAGTCGATGCGCTGGTTGTGCGCGGGCACACCAAGTACCGGCGAGATGCCCGGCTGGGTCAGGAACGAGTTGGCCGCGACATAGCCTTTCATGGTTGCCACCGCCAGGTTGTAGTAGTCCGCGTTGCTGTCCTGGTAGCAGTAGACCCCACAGAAGATCTGCTCGGTACCGGACAGGCCGGGTGCCATCATCAGCAGTTCACGGTTCGTGATGGCGGTGTCGTAGCGGAGGATGGTCCAACCCTCGGCCAGGCAGACGTCGCGAATCGTTTCGAGCATCTGCTGGTGGGCGAGCATCATCGTGTTGTCGACCAAGCCGACGTAGGCAGTCATGTGTGTGGTCCTTGCTGGATCGGGTTTCTGTCAGCCCAGCACCTGCCGCACCGCGCCCGCGTTGCGCTGCAGGATGTTGAGAATGGTTTTTTCGCCCGAGGACGAGTTCAGGTAATCGGCGGCCATCGCCGGGTCGATGACGTTGACGATGCGCACCGCTTGTCCTTGTGCCTGCTGGGGCGGTGCTTCCGGCACCAGACCACCGGCGGCAAACGCCAGACCATGGCCCGTGACGCGCGGCCCGGACGACAGGCCGTTGATGGAGTGCAGGAAATCCACGCCGACCCGTTTCACCGCAGCGGCATTCATGACGAACTCGCCGGCGGATAGACGCGCTGGGATCGAATCGGAGGTCGAAGTGCCAGGGCCGGTCACCAATCCACCCGAGGCGAACTTCTTCGTGTTGCCGAGCAGCCCCATCACCGCCGCGACCATGGCGACCATCGCCGCTATCGCAAGCGCCGGCCCCACATAGGGGATGGAGGCTTGTGAGGCCGCGGCACCGGCGCCCGCCTTGGCAGCGTCCATCGAGACCACGGCGGTCGTTTCCGCCGATTTCTGTGCAACGGTCGTGGCGCTGGCCGCTGCATCCACGGCCTGTTCCTGCTGCACGAAGCCCAGCTTGAGTGCCAGCATCCGCGCCTGCATGGCGGTCCACTGCTGGAAAGGCTGTATGACGATCTGCTGCAAGAAGGCATCCGCCACTTGCTGGAAGATAGTGGCGAGAGCGCTGCGCCAAGTCTGCGCACCAGTGATCATCCCGTTGAGCGCACTGCCAAAGCTCTCGCCGATGCGGTTCCACAGCGGCGCCATTTCGTCGACGACCAGCTTGGTGCGTTCCAGTTCGTTGCGCCATGCCTGCACCCGAACGACCGCATCGGGGCCGATGGCTTGCGCCGCCTGCTGCATGGTCGGCAGCAGCCGCTCCATTTCGGTGGCCGATTGCTGCTGCAGGGCGACGATCTGCTGACGGGCCTGTGCTTCAGTCAGCAATCCCGCCTGCTGCTGAGTCTGAATGGCTTCTTGCGCATTGCGCAGTCGCTCGGTCACCAGCCGCCACTCGGCTTCCAACGCCGCCAGGTTGGCTTGCGCCGCTTTCACGTTGATCAGCCGATCGATCAGTGACACGCCGTCGGCATCGCTCTCGGCCAACAGACGTGCCTTCAGATCGCGGTAGCCGCGTTCGATCGCGGCTCGACGATCGGCGGCACCGGATTGCCCGGTGATCTGCGCCAGTTCCTCGCGGGCCTGGGTCAGCGCATCGGCCAATTCGCGCTCGGCATCGGCGGCCTTGCGTGCGTTCGCGACTTCGACATCGGCTCGTTTGTTGTTGAGCACGATGAGATCGGCCTCGATCTTCGCTACCTCGGCTTTGGCCTTGAGTCGCGCGCCCTCGTCAGATCCCGATGTGGCGATACGCTGTTGCTCCGCCAGCAAGGATCGCGTGCGGGCGATTTCGGCATCGATCTCGCGGGTTTCCAATGCGCTCTTGGCGGCGTAGTAGTCCGCCAACGAGATCAAGCGTCCATCGAGCGCCTCGTCGAGGTCGCGTGATTGCCGATCCAGCGCATCTTTGAGCAGCTTCAGTTCGGCATCGGCCAGTGCCTTGGCCAACGCCAACCGGGCAGCCCGATTGTCTCCGGAGGCCCTTCCTGGAGTGCGCAGACGATCGATCAGAGTGGGATCGGCAACGATTGTCGGCGCACGCACTTCGATCGGCTTCGGGTCGAACAGGCTGTCGCGGAAGCTCGCCAATTCGTCCAGGCGCTGAACCAGACTGCCCTTGAGTTCCGTGATGATGGCTTTCGCGCCGGACACGTTGCCCGACAGCGCCTCGACGGCGGCCGCCATGCCGGCCCCAATGGCTTCGCCCAGCGCCACGAAGGCTTTGCCGACGGTGGCGGCACCCAGCGCCAGGGTTTTCAGGACCAGGACCACGCCGTCCAGGATGGCGCGCAGCGAACCACCTTGTTTTGCCGACTCCACCATCCCATTGGCCATCTCGTTCATGGCCGGCAGGAAGGCTTCGATGACCCGGTTACCGATGCTGGAGATCGCCAGTCGCACCTTGGCGAGCGAGTCGTTGAACACCTCGGCCTGTGCAGCGGTGTCGCCACCAATCTGAACGCCCAGGGCTTGCAACTCCGTCGTCAGCGCCTCGACGCCATCACGCCCCTGGTTGAGGAACGGGATGAGGTCGGCGCCCGATTTGCCGAAGAGATCCACCGCGAGCGCGGTCTTCTGGGCACCATCGGGCATTGCCTTGAAACGGTCGGTCAGGTCGAGCAGGACCTGATCCGTCGCGCGCAACGTCCCGTCCTGGTTCTGAATGGCGACGCCGACCGCAGCGAATCCTCGCGCTGCCTCGTCCGATCCGGTGGCCGCATCCAGCATGCGGGTGGCGAGCTTGCGCAAGCCACCTTCGAACTTTTCTCCCGAGACGCCGGCGAGATCCGCGACCGGGATCAGGGTCGACAGCGATTCGACGGTGATCCCCACCCGCTGCGACAGCTTGGATAGGGAATCCGCCGAATCCAGCGAGGCCTTGACCATCGCCCCGAGTCCGGCCGCTGAGACAGCCAGGCCCAGGGTTCCCAGCAGTCCGTTGATGGATCGCGCGGCGTTGCCCAGGTCACCCAGATTGCGCTTGATGGAATCGAAGGCGCCACGGGTCTGGTCGACGGCAGTGATCAGGAGTTGGGCGCGGTTGTTGGCCATCAGGATTTCGTCAGTTCTTTTTGGATTGCGCTTGCCAAACGCGGCAGGGACCGCTGCACGGCACCGGTCAGGTCCAGTCGCCGCTTGAGCGAGACGGACTTGACCAGCACGGCGATCGGGATCTCCTGGCCGCGTTTGATCTGTTTAGCTCCGGTGCGCCCACGCTCGGCCCGCTTGAAGCGGTTGAGTTGGGACGCGTTTTCACGGATGTTCTCGGCCATCAAGATGACCTTGCCGTTCTTCTCGACGAAAAAGGCGTTGCCTGATCGCAGCAGACCATCGATGACGGCTTTGAAACGCTTCGGTCCGATTCGCCCCGGAAGCAGTGGAATCAGCAGATTGCCGGAGACCGTCCCGCCTTTTTCATGCAGCCCGAGCCAAGGGATCTTGCTGCCGATCAGTAAGGCCGGCAGACGATCGGTCTTCTTGTCCAGCACCTTGGCCTGCATCGAGGAGACGAAGCTGTTGCGCTTGACGTTGAACGCACCGCGCATCTGGGTGCGTGCGGCATCGCGTACTTCGCGTCCACCCGATTGCATGCCGCGCTTTAGCGCCGCGCGAATGGCATCGCGGCGTTCGGTGGACCAAGCATTGAATTGCCGGGCATCGAACAACCCGGCAGTCGTCAGATCAATTCTCACGGTCCAACTCCCGTTGCAATCGTTCGATAGATCGCTTGTCGCCCTGGCAGGCCACAGCGGTCAGGCCAAGAAGGAGGCTGGCGTGCTCACGGTCACGGCGCGTTTCGGCATCGAGAAACGCGGTCATCTGAGCGAGCGTGTAGTCCAGGACATCCGGGAGCCGGTGTCCGGCATGGATCAAACGGTGGATGGCGTGAGCCCAGCCAAGGGACCGCTCATTTGCGCGTTGATCCGGGCGGCGGCGTGCTGGATCGTCGGCACCACCCGCTGCACGAAAAAATCCGCATTCACCTCGAACAAGGTGGTGGCCAGACGTATGGCATCGTCCATCGCCAATGCCGCGACCCAGTCCTGGGGCTGGCGCGAGGCCACGGCGATTGCCGTAATCAGCGCTTCGCCGTGGTCCGCCAGCAGCGCCAGCCAGTCCGGATCGCCGTCGACCAATCGGTGCGCGAAGGGCCGAACCGCAGCGAGCAGCGCCGGGATCTCGCCGATGCGAATGGGCGTGATCGCCAGCACGATCTCCGCGATTTCCAAGGTCAACGGGGTGGGTGGAAACGCGTCGAAGTCGTTCATCACTCACCTCACAGCAGCACGATGCGGCCGAACTGGCCAAGATCGCCGGCGGCAGGCTTCAGGGTGTCGGCCAGCACCTGGCCCGACAGCTCGAACTTGAGCAGTTCGTCGGTGATGACCGAGAGCTCCTTGGCCGGATTGATCGCCACGCGGTAGAGATCGATCACGACTTCGCGGTTGCCATCCGCCGTGTTCAGACCCTCGAAGCGCACCCAGCGCTCGGGCAGCGGCTGGGTGAACATCGCCGTGCTCTGTGCTGCGCCGTAGGCGTAGTCCACCTTGAACGGCTCGACGTAGGGGCCACCGGTGGTCTTGTCGTTGATCGCCAGCGAACCATGCTTGGCGTTGAGGGTGTACTGGCCTGCCGGCAGCGTCTTGGGGGTGGCGGTGGAATCCTTGACCACCACGGTCGAGACGTTCTGCTTGGCCAGCAGGTAGAGACTGCCAAGGGTGACGGGGTTGGGCAGCACCTCGGCGGTCACCGTGCCGCTGACCTGGTCGGTGGTTGTGCCGTACAGCGCCAAGCCCAGGTTGACCGCGATCAGCTCTTCCAGCGTGCAGGCGAACTCACCCTTCTTGGTCTTGATCAGCTGCAGGTCGGTCAGGCGTTGGCCGCTGGTGGATTCCTGGTGTTCCAGGGTCTCCACAGAGAGAGAGACTTTGAGCTCGGGCACATTGCCCACGTAGTTCAAGCCCTGGGGCTTGCCGGTGATGTCGCGGGCGCCGATGTAAACGCGCCCTTGTCCAGAGAAGTAAGGCATGGTCAGTCTCCCTTGCGTGCAGTGGGTTGAGGTTTGCCGATCGGCTCATCGATGCTGTCGGTGGCTTTGGCGACGCCGGCATCGATCAGCCAGCGTGCAGCGGCCTCGTCGAGGACGAGCAGATCGCCCGGCGCGAAGCTGACGCCGGCATGGGTATGGGGTTTCAGTAGTTCGATGTTCATGTCGGGCTATCCAGTGCGTGTCAGATCAAGTGCGTGGGTGCGGTAGCGGATCTCGTAACGAGCAGGCAGCGCCACGGCTCCGGCGTCGGCGTCCTCCGGGTCCCACTCGCAATCCACCTCGCGCAGGGCCAGCGCCAGACCGCCGAGGTTGGTGTCGCTCATTAAGGCCGCGTGGGCGGCGACGACGGCCAGATCGGCTTGATCGAACGCATCGTCCCCACGAGCCACGGCTACCAAACGGACCATCAGTATTCGGTCGACGAGGTTATTGGCATGCGCCGTGATGCTGTCGCCTTCGGCAAATAGCAGCAGCGCGGGGCTGGCCTCGCGCGCCACCGGTACGGTCGGAAACCGCAGTACCGGCGTGGGCGCCACCCCGGCAGTGAGGCGCGCAACGACCTCCCGCAAGATGCGCTCGCGGATGGAGTTCATGAGCCGGAGTCCTCAGAGTCGAGAGAGTGAAGCGCGGCGTTCGCTGCCGTCGCCAATGGCGCGCACTTCGCGTACCTGGTAGGTGTGACCAGCCACGTCGACCGTGTCCCCGGCATCCAGCATTAACCAGGACGCCGGGTAGTCGATCTGGTAGTCACGCGACAGCGCGAAACCATCGAGCACGGTTTCATCGGGTGCCCGAAAGGCACAATGAACCGTGGAGCCATCGACGATCACGGCGGTCAGCAGCCCAGATCGTTGGGCCGCTTCGTAGAGCGTCGCGACGTTCATCAGGCCGACGTGAGCTTGATCAGCACGCCCGGGCGGTGGCACATCGGCAGCGGGTTCGACTGCGTGTGCAGATCGGTCCCGCGATCGAACTTGCGCGGCTCCTGCTTGGCATACAGGGGCTGGCCGAGGGTGTTCACCGTCTCGTTGAAGTCCGCCGGTGCAAAGTACGTGGCGAAGGTATCCACCGTGCCGACCGGGAAAGCATGGGCCTCACCGGCGGCAATGAAGCGGCGCGTGCCCAGCGTGCCATCGGCTTGCACGAACGACGCCTGGCCACGGTACTCCTCGAAGGTGATGCCGCTGTAGCTGAAACCCGAACGCATGTCGTTGATCAGGACCGCGCCCTGCTGCCAGTTCTGATAGGCGGTCTTGACCTCCTTGTGGGTGGTCAGCGCCCGGAAGAATTCCGGCGAGCACAACACGTGGACGCCCGTCGAGAATTCCCCGGTGAGACCATCCTCCATGAGTCCAAGGAGTTCCAGACAGGCACTCTTGAGTTGCCCATTGTCGGCGGCGGTCGAGAACTCGAACGGCACGGATTGGGCGGTGATGTCGAACTCGTCGAACAGGTCGACCAACTCGCTGCCATCGGCATCCAGGATCTTGCCTTTGAGCGCGCCCATGCGCAGGTGCTCCAGGGTGATCGCGTGCTTGTTGCGCATGGTCTCGAGATGGCGGGCCATGACGCCCCCGATGGCTTCCATCTCGGTTTCCGAGCCGAACGCGCGCAGTCCTTGTATCTCCTCGGGCAGCACAACATCGTCATGCGGGATGTGCGGGATCACGAAGGAGCGCAGTGTGCGTTTGCCGCGCGCGCCCACCGTACCGGGCGAGCCAGGTGGTTTGGTGGGCAGCAGGTTCAGGCGACCGGCGTACTCCTCGACGATGATCTGCCGGGTACGCACCGGCTTGGCCGGGAACAGGTTCAGTTGCTCCAGTCGCCCGTAGCGGTTGGGCAGCAGGTTGATGGCCGCCGTCAGGCTGGCCATCGAGAAGCCGGGGTTTTCAAATGGGTTCTGCATGGTGTATCTCCTGGATCAGGCGGCGGTTCGGACGAGGACGCCACGCGCTTCGAGTTGAGCGATCGCGGTGGTCTTCTCGGTGGGGGTGATGGCGACCGGCCACACCAAGGCATGGCTGGCGACGATGGCGTGACGGGCGATCAGCAGGGCGTCTTCCCGGTCGATCAGGGTCGCGTCGATGTTAGTGGCGAGCACGCCGACCGCGTTCTCAGTGCCATCGGTGGCGGCCGGGTCGAGCGCTTTCAGCTTGCCGGTCGTGCTGTCGCGGCCGACGATGGCGCCAAGCGGCAGGCTTTACCCGGCAGCGACCGTGGCCAGGTCGCGTGAATAGAGATTCGGCGCCTCGTACTTGAGGAGATCACCGAGGTTGTTGGTTTCCTGAATGGCAGGCATGGCTTACTCCTTCGTGACGAGTTTCTTGACGGCGGCAACGACCGGGCTGCTTTCCGGCCGCACGGTGGTTCCCGCATCGGCGGTGATGCGCGAGGCAATCTCCGGCTGTTCGGCGCGAGCCTCGAGCAGTGCGCGGCGGACCTGAGCCTCGGTCATCCCGGATGCGAGGAATTCCGCCGTGCGCTGTGGCGTGCCTGCGATCAGGCAGATCTCGGCAATGGCTTGTGCCTCGATCCGGCCGGTGGCGTGCGCACCGACGATCGATGCGGACACGGGCGGGGTGGCAGGCTCTTGCGCCGGGGTATCTGCCGGGGCTGGCGTGGCCTCCGGATCGGATTCGTCCAGAGGGGGCTGCTGTTCGTGATCGGTCATGGTTTTCTCCAAATGAGACTGGTTTTGGCTGGAAATCTGCGGACGCGCGTTCCGTGAAGCAGGCGAGGCACGGGCGAGCGGGCCGCGCTTTGCTGCGCCCTTACTCGGTGTCACCAGCCGGCGTTGCGCATCCAGTGCGTTGGAGAACTCGATCAGGACCTGATCGAAACTCATCACCGCGTCGGCCAGGCCTGCGGTGACAGCGGCCGCAATGGCGTAAGCCGCCGAGTACGCCGAGTCGTTGGCATGCGCCCAGACCGGTTTGATGTCGTTGGCGGCGCGAATCCGTTCGGCCAGCTCGAATACGCCACCGGCCTCACCGCCGGGTGAGTCGAGATCGAGCAGGATGCCGTTGACCTGTGGGTCCGCGAGCGCCGCATCGAGCCGTGAAGCGATCTCGCCATAGGAGGTCAGGCCGGATGCCGCCTCCAGACCCATTGCCCGTCGCACCAGGGTGCCGTGCACCGGGATGATCGCGATACCGAGCTGCCCAGCCGAGGCGCTGGCCTTTGGGGTAGGAAGCGGGACGGCGGCATCGATGTCCGGGAGTCCGATGCGCGGGCCGAGGACGGACAGGATCACGTCCAATTTCGAACGCGCAATGAGGAGCGGCGTCCCGTAGAGGCGGGACGCCAGGTGTACGAGCTGCATATCAGTTGTCCTGGAGTTCTTGCGTCGGAGCCGGGGTGGCCGTCGCGATGGGTGCTTTGTCGTGGCGCGGGTCGGAGTCGAAGACCAGCCCCAGCTCATCGGCTCGTTGGTTGTCTGCCGCGATCTCGCGATCGATGTCTTCGGCGTCGTAGCCGAAGGCCGAAATGGCTTCGGAGCGCGAAAGCAGCCCGGCACGGATTGCGGTGAGCATCGCGTCGAACTCCTTCTTTGGATCAACCCACTGCCAGCCCTGCGGAATCCATTTGGCGGCCAGGTATTCCCGTTTGCGTCCGACGAAACCCGGGAGATCGAGTGCACCTTCGAGCGCAGCCTGTTCCATCCATGCGCGCCAGATCGGGCGGCAGAGCTGGTGGACGATCACGCCATGCTGGATCGCTTCGCAGCGGCGGCGAAACTCCAGCAATCCGGCGCGGATCGACGAGTAGTTCACCTGCGTCAGATCACCGGTGAGCATCTCGTAAGTGATGCCCATCGCGGCGGCGACAGCCCGGAACTGCATGCGCAGGAACTCGGCATAACTGGCTCCGACGTCAGCCGGTTGGCTGAACTTCACGTCCTCACCAGGCTCCAGCAGCTGCAAGGTTCCGGGTTCCAGTCCTGCGAGGGACACGCCGTTGGCATCCGCGAGCCCTTCGCCCATGAGGTTGTCCTCGGGTGCCAGGCGGGTGATGAAGCCGGCGAACATCGCTGCCGTCTTCTTGCGTACCAGTTCGGCATCGTCGTACTGGTCCAGCTCATTGAGCTTGACCAGTGCCCGCGCCAGCCAGGGCTCGCCCCGGATCTGGCCAGGGCGAAGCGGACGGAACAGGTGGATGATCTCGGAAGCTGGCACACGCACGGTGTCCATGCCACCCGTGCCGGACATCGGCGCCAAGGCGCCATCACCGGGGTGCGAGCGATACAGGTGGTAGGCGACGCGGCGGCCGAGCCGATCGAACTCGATGCCGGCCCGTACTACGTTGCCGGAGGGGAGCTCCAGGTTCATCGTCGTGGGCAAGTGTTCCGGTTCGAGAAGCTGGAGCTGGAGACCAACCGCCAGACCGTCTTCGGGTCGGCGATAGCGCAGCCGCACCAGTGCCTCCCCGCCTTCCAGCATTGCTCGGCAAGCGAGTGCTTGCAGGCCGTAGAAGTCTGTCAAGCCGGCTGCATCGGCATCGCTGCACCAGTTCCACCAGAGGGCGTGAATGGCTTCCCGCAGTGCGTTGTCCGAAAGCATCGACTGCGGCTTGATCCCCGTGCCGATCGCGTTGGCGACGAAGGCCTCCACGCCGGCAGCCGCCCACGCATTGCGTCGCACCAGATCGCGGCTTTTGGCGCGCAACTCGTTCTGGGTAAAGGCCAGAGCGGCGACCGCGCCGGGGTTGCTGACTTGCCAGGCAATCGCCCGCCGACCACCGCCGATACCGTCGTATGTCGGCGACGGGCCGCCAAACATACCGCGCCGAAGTTTGGAGAACCAGCTCATCAGGTGGCCTTCCGGGTCGTGATGCGGATCTGGCGCGGGGCACCTGGCCACAGTCCGGTGGCGACAGCGTCATCGAACAGGCCGCGCTTGACCTCGCGAATGGCGGCAGCCAGCTCCTCGACGGTGCGGTACTCGACGGTCTTGTCGCCGAAACTCACGCGGCGCTCGCCCTTGGCCAGCGCGGCTTCAAGCGCATCGAGTTGGGACTGGGTATAGGCCATCAGCGATACACCACCAGGTTGATCTCGGTGGAGTCGGCAAACGACGTCGCCATCGTGGCGCAGGAGACATCGACGTACTCGGCAGTCTTCTGGTCGGCGCTCGCTCTTGCGATGGCGATGCGCTGCGTGCCGTTGTCGGTGCTGCTGCGGGCCAGTGCAATCCATGCGTAGTTCGCGTTCGGCATCGGCTGGGTGAAATGAACGCGATAGCGACCAGTCGCCAGGCGTTCCACGCTCACGACGTTGCAAGTGCTGTGCATCACCATCTGGCCGTTGACATAGCCGAAGCTCACCCACGCGCGGGCGAGACCCGGATGCGAGCCATCGATCTTGGTTCTCACTTCAATGCCGATGCGCGCGGCGAGGGATGCGATTCGGTCGGAAAGCGACATCAGACCAGTGCTCCCTCGAACACCGCGACGAAGTCAGTGTCGGCATCGCCGATCGCCGTCAAGGCAATGGCACCGATGTTCGATCGTGCCTGCTGCTGCTCGATCACCGTCAGCGTCTGCGCAGCATCGAAGCGCACGCGGTTGTTGACGGCGGCAAGCAGCGCATCGAGGCCGCTGGTCCCGTCCTGGAGTAACTGCTGAATCTCGACCAAGGTGTCATAGGCAGCATCGGCGCCACCGAGGATCTCGGCCTTGAGCGTGTCAAGCAGCGTGACGATCTTGGTCGACGAGTAGGTGGTGGTAAGCGCCACGTTTGCGTCGTCGATACCGGTCCCGCTGAGAACGGCCGACTGAAGCTCATTGATGGCAGCCACCAGACTCGATTTGTCGATCGTGGTCAGGCTCGCCAACGTGCCGGTCTTGCCGTTGAGCGTGTTGAACTCCTGGGCGATACGAATCACCAGGCTTTCGATGCGGGTCTGCAAACTCATGGGATGTCCTTTGTTGGTCAGGAGAGCCAGCGGCTGCGCACCAACTGGCGTGCGCGGCGACCTGGCCCAGAAACAGCGAGGCCACCGCGTTGGGTGGCCTCGTCAGTCGTTGTGGTGGTCACGGGGTCAGGCGGATCTGCCATCCCCAGTTGTCGCTCCAGCTCGCGCCAATGACGTTCGTCGAAGCGATCCAGTCCCGCCGCTGAAGCGGCTGCGCGGGCGTAGACGTAGCAGTCCAGCGCCTCGTTACGCTCGCGCATCTTTTGCCACTCCCGGATGGGAAAGCCATTCCGGTCGCGTCGGGTGATGAGTTGTTCCGCGCAGAGCTGCTGGATGAACTCCGCGTCCACATGTGGCAGATGGATGAATCCGGCCGGATAGATCGCGGTGATACCGTCCTCGGCCACATCCGCCGATTTGCGCAGGTTGTTGTAGAGCTCGAGCTTGGCAATGCCGACAGCGACCGAGAACACCTTGATGCCTCGGCGCAGCTTCTTGCCGCCCTTGGAAATATCCACTGCGGTGGGGGTCCCGATCAGTGCTGCGCCGCGCGCGACACCTTTGATGGCCATGACGCGCGGGTCGCGACTGGCCCGCACGAAGGTATAGGCCTCTTGGGTGGCAAACCCCGTGTCTAAGGCGAACCGTGCCAGCGGCATCGCCGCGCCGGACGCGTGCGTCCAGTTTTCCGCGAGCAGATCCGCCAGTTGTTTCCAAACCGCATCCCGCGCGGTGTCGCCCATCAAGACGCGATGCTCGACCAGCCATGATTCCTTGCCGCGCCCGAAGGCCCAGATGGAGGCTTCGATGCGATCCTTCTGGACATCCGCGCCGCCCACCAGCAGGAGTCCACCGGGAGGAATCGATCCGACCGGGTAGTCCTCGCGCCGCTCGACGAGGCGTTGCCAATCCGGTGCTTCGCCTTCCTCGACCCAGGTCTCACCCAGTTCAGTGTTCTTGAACGTCTTGATGGCCGCCGCAGAACCCGACTCCTTGCTCACAGCCAGTTCCCAGGCGACGGCGATCTCGCGCCAACTGCGCCAGCCGACCGGGCTGTAGAGTGACGACAAGTGAAAGCCAGCCGTCTTGGCGCCATTCTCTGGTGCCAATGCGCGCCACTCGCCGTGTTCCAGCATCCAGGTCTTGTGGTGTTCGGAAATCGGCGCATCGCAGGATTCGCAAACATAGGCGGCGCTGTCCGGCTGGCCTTTCTCCCACCGCAGTTGTTCGAAGCGCAGCCACTGCCGGTGCGAGCAGTGTGGGCAGGGCACAAAGTAGCGGCGCTGATCGGATGCCTCATATTCCCGTTCGATGGCGCTCGCGCCCGAGATTGTTGGCGTCGAGACGATGAAAATCTTGCGTCGCGCGAAGGTTCGGGTACGCGCTTCGGCCAGTGAGATCGCGTCGCCTTCACCCTCGACGTCCAGCGGATAGCCATCCACCTCGTCGAGGAACAGGTAGCGCACTGGCATCGACCGCAGTCCGACCGCGCTGTTGGCGCCCGTCATCACCAGCACGCCGCCCCGGAATTCCTTCGCGAGAATGGTGTTGCCCGAGTCCCGGCTCCTGGCCGGTGCAATCAGCTCGGCCAGAACACCCGACTCCTCGATCAGCGGGTCGATACGCTGCTTGGAGTTGCGCTTGGCCATTTCCACTGTCGGCCAGACAGCCATCATCGGTCCGGGCGCGTGGTGGATGACGTAGCCGATCCAGTTCGATCCCATCTCGGTCGCGCCGAGCTGGGCAGCCTTCATGAACACAACGCGCTCGACCGGGGATGTCGGCGACAGGCAGTCCATGATCGCCTTCAGGTACGGCGTGCGGCTGGTCCGCCAGCGTCCCGGTTCGGCGGACGCCTTGCTGGAAAGCATCCGGTGCCGATCCGACCATTCGGATACCGTCAGCAGTGGGTCTGGCGTCAGTCCTTCTCGCCAGGCGCGCTCGATTTCCGCCGCGCCTTCGTAATCCACGTCCAGCATCAGTCCACCCGAGGACGCAATTCGCCCAGCTCTTGCAGGTGTTCACGCACAGCGGCTTCCAGCGCCACGTGCATGGCATGCGGATCGACATCGAGTCTGGCAGCCATCTGCGCCGAGATGCGCGCGGGCCAGTTGAGCCAGGCATCGCGCTCGGAGCGGGCCAGCTTGAACACATGCGCGATGGCCTGTGGCCGATCGACCAGCTCACCTTTCAGGCGAGCCAGTCGCACCTTGTTGGTTTGCGCCTTGACCACTTCGTTGACCGTGCGGGCCTGGAGCAACGACGTGCCACCAGTGGGTAAGGCGGCAGGTCCATCGTTCGGCGGTGTGCTGGCGTCCGGCATGACCACCTTTGCCGCCTTGGCGCGGGTACCTGCCTTGGGCACATCGGAGTTGCGCGCCCATTCGCGATCAGCCCGGTCGGCATCGATGGTTCCGTCAGCCTCTGGCGTGATGCGCCCGGCGCGAATCGCCTTGTGAACAGCAGTGTCGGTCACGCCACGGTGCCGGGCGTAAGCGCGTATCGAAATGCCCATGGTGAGAACCGGTGGCCCCTTCAATCATTTGATCGTCATTCCTCTGGATTGAGCTTGGCTTCCCTCCGGAACAGCGCGTTCATGCCATCACCATCCACGACTTCACAAGGAGACGCACATGACCAAGCAAACCGACAAAGACCTGGAAAACCTGCTGCAGCAAATCGCGCTGGATCACCTGTTCATCGACAACCTGGAGACCCACAACAGCGATCGCCTGGACTTCCACGAGGTCAGCGTCTGGGGCGTCAAGAGCGCCCTGATCGCCGCTTACGAGGCGGGCCGGCAAGCCGCCAAACAGGACTGAGAAAGAAGCAGAAGACGCTTGGCTTCACTCCCGAACAGCGCGTTCATCACGTCACCCCATCAACCACTGCCAAGGAGCAGCACATGACCAGCACCCAACTCACCCCGGCCCAGCACGCGATCCTGGCCTACGCACTCGAACACACCAGCGGAAAGATCGACTGGTTCCCCGACAACATCAAAGGCGGCGCACGCAAGAAGGTGCTCGACGGGCTTTTCAATCGCGCTTTGATCACCACCAACGGCACCGACTGGTTCGTCGCCGCCGAGGGCTACGACGCAATGGGTCGCGCCCGTCCCGCGCATGCGCCCATGGATGCAGACCCCGAAATCGAGGCCGCCGTGTCGTCGGCCGAGGCTGAGTGGGCCAAGGACGCCACCGAGCAGACCAAGCCGCGCACGCGCGCGAACAGCAAGCAGGCCGAAGTGCTCCGGATGCTGCAGCGTCCCGAAGGCGCCACGATTGCTCAGATCTGCGGCGTGACCGGCTGGCAAGCGCACACCGTGCGCGGCACCTTCGCCGGCGCCTTCAAGAGAAAACTCGGTCTGACCATCGTTTCGGACAAGGCGCCGGGCGGTGAGCGGATCTACCGGATTGCCTGATCAAAAAGATCGAGAAAGAGGCCAAGACTCGCTTGGCTTCTCAATCGAACAGCGCGTTACTACGGGTGTCGCAACGATCAGACCCCAAGGAGCCACGATGACCACCGCCAGCCAGATTCCCGCCACTCAGAACGATGCCTGGGGCTTTTGGGGCACGATGAACGAGCACGCCAGCGCCGCGTGGCCCTTGGCGATGACCGCCGTCTCGGACGCCACACACCAGCCCCTTGAATCGGTACGGACCTTCCTCGACAGCCGCCACGGTCGCCACTTTGCCGACGACGTCCAGAACGGCCTGTACCAAGGCCAGGCCTTGCAGGATGCGATCAACGCCGCCACCCAGCGCTGGATGGGGTGGACGATTGGCCGCCAGACCAGCAAGGACTACGGCATCCCGCGCGGCCTGCCTTACCTCACGGGCTTTGTGATTCACTGCGAGATCGTCGAGGAATCGCTCGTCGCCTGATCGAACAGCACGCCATCCGACTCTCGGGTGGCCTGCTTGCCTGTCCAGTCCTGCCAGCGGCGCACGATCACATCCACGTACTTCGGATCGAGTTCGATCAGTCGCGCCATCCGTCCAGACTTCTCTGCGGCGATCAATGTCGTACCGGAACCGCCGAACGGGTCGAGCACCACATTGCCGGGGCGGCTCGAATTGCGAATCGCGCGCTCGACCAGCTCCACCGGCTTCATGGTCGGGTGCAGGTCGTTCTTCTGCGGTTTCTTGATGTGCCAGACATCGCCCTGATCCCGGTCGCCACACCAGTGACGTTGCGCGCCTTCGGGCCATCCGTAGAGGATCGGCTCATATTGGCGCTGGTAGTCGGCACGACCCAGCGTAAAGGTGTTCTTGGCCCAGATGATGAAGGTCGACCACTTGCCACCGGCAGCACGGAAGGCCGCCTGCAGCACATCCAGTTCGCTGGAGGACATCGCCACGTAGATCCCGCCCCGGCAGTGCGCAATGGTTGGCGTCAAAGCCGCCAGCAGGAAGTCGTAGAAGCCGTCGCTGAGGTTGTCGTTCAGGATCGCACGATCCTTGCCGCGCATTTTGTCCTTGGCGCTGTTGGCGTAGTTCACGTTGTACGGTGGGTCGGTGAAGACCATGTCCACCGGATCGCCATCGAGAACCCGGTCGTAGCTTTCAGTCACGGTAGAGTCACCGCACAGCAGGCGGTGGCCACCGAGCAGCCAAACGTCACCCGGGCGTGAGATTGGCGTCTCACTGACCTCGGGCACAGCATCGTCGTCGGTTTCGCCATCAGCATCCGGCTCGTCGCCCGCCATCAACTCGGCCAGTGCGTCGGCATCGAAGCCGGTGAGCGACAGGTCGAAGTCATCGTCCTGCAGGGCTGCGATCTCGATGCGCAGCATCGCGTCGTCCCAGCCTGCGTTCTCGGCAATGCGGTTGTCGGCAATGACCAGTGCCCGACGCTGGGTCGGCGTCAGGTGGTCGAGGACGACCACCGGAACCACGTCCAATCCGAGTTTCTGTGCAGCGGCCAGCCGCCCGTGCCCGGCGACGATGACGCCATCGCTGCCTGCCAGGATCGGGTTGGTGAAGCCGAATTCGGCAATCGACGCAGCGATCTGCGCCACCTGATCGTCTGAGTGGGTGCGCGCGTTGCGGGCATAGGGCAGCAGCTTGGCTGTCGGCCATTGCTCGATCTTGTCGGCAAACCAGGAGGCGGTCATTGCGCGGCCCCCTTGGTGGCCAGGCGTTCACTGACGACCTCGTCGAAGGACTGGCCAGTGGCCAACAGCGTGACGGGCACACCGGGGTGGTTCTGCTGGAAGCGCTTGATGGCGACGTCCACATACTCCGGCGCGATCTCGACGCTGCGACACACACGACCGGTGCGCTGTGCAGCCAGCATCGTGGTCCCGCTGCCGCCGAAGGGTTCGAACACGATGTCACCGCCATCGGTGTAGGCCTCGATCACGAACTCTGGCAGCGCCACCGGGAATACGGCTGGGTGATCGATGTTCTGCCCGATCTTGCCCTTGTGGCGCATCACCCGGATCACCGAGTCAGGAATCCGGGTGTCCTGTGTCGGTTGGCCCTTGTGCGTCCAGCCGCCGACCTCGCCATCTTTGCCGCGCATTGCCGTGGATGAGCCATCGGCACGCAGATGTGATTCCTGGCCGGCGTGCTTGCAGGGAACGATCTTGTTCGGCTTGCGGCTCTGGCGGTTGAAGTGGAAAACGAACTCGAAGCTCGGCGCGAAGCGGCCCGCCCAGTCGCCCGGCATCCCCGGCCCCTGATCCCAGACGTACCACGCGAAGCGCCGCCAGCCTTGTGTACGCATCCAGCCGAGCCACGCGTCCCAGTACGGGATGACTTCGTTGTCACGGTGGATCAGCCCGAGGTTGACCAGCATCTGTCCGTCGTCCGCCATTGGCACCTTGGCGAACACGCCACGCATCAGGCCATCCCAATCGGCGATGCCGTCGGAGGTGTAGTCGCGCTGATTGCCGTAGGGCGGCGAGGTGAAGCACAGCCGCGCCAAGTCACCCTGCATCAGGGCGGCGACAACGGTCGGATTGGTGGCGTCACCGCAAATCAATCGGTGCGGGCCGATGGCCCAGACATCGCCGGTGCGAGACACTGGCACCACGGGTGCTTCCGGCACGTCGTCGGCCGCGTCCGGTGCATTGGCGTCATCGTTCTGGTCGACATCACCTGTGACGCCGTCGTCTGCGAGCAATGCCTCGATCTCAGTGTCATCGAAGCCGGTCAGTGCAAGGTCGTACCCAGCGTCGGACAGCTCGGCCAATTCCAGCGCCAGCAGTTCCTCGTTCCAGCCCGCGTCGAGCGCCAGTCGATTGTCGGAGATGACGTAGGCGCGTTTCTGTGACGGTGACAGATGAGCAAGTTCGATCACCGGGACTTCATCGAGTCCCAGCTTGCGCGCGGCGGCCATGCGGCCGTGGCCGGCGATGATGCCGTTGTCACCATCCACCAGGACCGGGTTCGTCCAGCCGTACTCCACGATGCTGGCGGCGATCTTGGCCACCTGCTCGTCGGTGTGCGTGCGCGGATTGCGGGCATAGGGGATCAGCGCCTCGACCTTGCGGTACTGGACGTTGAGCGTGTTCAGAATCAGTTCCTCGAAAAAAGGAAACCCGCCGACGGGAAACCGTGGGCGGGCTCGTGATACGCGCTGGATGGGCGGGTGCAAACTGCAAACCCTGCAAACCTAGGTTTGCAGTCTGACGCTAAAAAGGCGCCGCGCTCGCGCCCCCCGCATTGCTTGGTGGCCGGGAAGGACCCGTGACAACGGGGCGTGGCCATCGCGAGCCGGAAACGACGAAGGCCACAGACTGTGCTGTGGCCTTCGGACGTACTTCGCTCGCGAGATTAGCCGTAATACTAGCGAAAAAGCCTCAGGATGTTGCACGCCGAAAAGTGGCCGAAAGCCCCACCGTTACGCAGGAGTTTCAATAGGTTCGCAACGGTTGGCAATTTCATGTAATGCCCTGACCCGATCAGGCGCGGATCAGATGACGGCTTCCAGCCCTTTCCGCTCGATCAGGTTCAGCAGCTTCAGAGATGGGCCGCTGGGCTTCTTGTCGCCGACCTCCCACTTCTGCACCGTGGACAAGCTGGTATTCAACACGGCAGCAAATACCGCTTGGCTCACATGAGCTTGCTCGCGCAGTGACTTGATCTTTTGCGGGGGCATCTCGTGAACATCGAGATGACACAGCGCATCGAACTCGCCCATGCGCCGCTTGCTGATCAAACCGGCGCCATGGAGCCCACGCGCAGTTTCGTGCATCTCATCCAGAATTCGGCTCTTACGCTTTGTCGTTGCCATCACACACCTCCACAATCTCACCCGCCGACAGGGCGTTTGCCAGCTGTCGATCATCGAATCCGAGCAATTCCTTCGCCACCTCTTGGAACACCTTCAGTTCGTCCTTGTCTATGTTGGCTCGCTCGTTCTTGCCGAACCCGTACAGAAAGAACCAGCGGTCAGCCATCTTGGTGGCCACGATGGTCCTGGCTCCGCCACGCTTGCCCTGCCCGGGCAGGGCGACCCGCTTTTTCACCACATGGCCGCCCAGGTCTGCATCGACGAGTCCTTGGGACATCTCGGAAACGGCTTCGCACAGAGAATCGTCTGTCAAACCCGCTTTTCGCATCCAGCGGGTGAAGGTTCGGGTCCGGAACACTCTTCTCATCGTCAAATCATACCACTTAGTGCGATAGATTGCCAGTCAAGTTCCCCGGCTGGGGCCGTTTAGCGAATCTGCCACCCGCTGGAGTGCCGTCTGCCAACGACGCCAGGCGGTCGTGCGGTCGCAGCCAAAGCGGCAGCAGATGTCCTTCCACGGATATCGTTGTGCTCGCATCCAGACGAGGTGTCGCTGTTCTTCTTCCAGCCACTGAACCCACCGCATGGTCTCCAGCATCCGGTCGATGGCCGCAGGGTCGGGAGGAAAGCGGTAGACCCGTGGCTCAGCTCCCAGGTTTTCCCAGGGCATGCGTTTGATCGCCGGCCAGCAGTTGAAGTAGCCCTGCACCCGAACCGGAGGAAGGCGGTGGGCGGTTCGTGCGGCCTCGATGAAGCGATCCGCCACAGTCTCGATCGTCCACTCAGCCATGTCGACGCTCCTTCGGCCCGTACAGCCGATCGCCGATCCGGCGCACCAGTTCGCGCTCGACCCAGTCGAGCCGCGTGTCGTCGGGCGAGATCACCAGGATCTGTTGGTCGCGCCAGCCCTCGCGCTTGATCTGCTCTGGATCGGGACGCGGATCGGGCTGCAGTCGAGCCAGGGCACAGCGGTATGCGGGAGTCGGAACCTTCATGTCACACCTCCTGCGTCTCGATCGCCCAGTGCAGGAGGGCAATGGCATCGGCTTCGTTGTCGTCGGCAGGGGCATGGCCACGGCGGCGGGCGGCGGCGACCATGTCGTCCTTGCTCGCGTTGCCCTTGCCGGTGGCGTGCTTCTTGATCGTGCCGACCGGCACGCCCTGGTACGGGATCTGGTGGTGCTCGCACCATGCGGTGAGGTGGGCCATGAAGCCGCCGTAGGCGTGTGCCGCATCGACCCCGGCGTGGCGGCGCACCTCCTCGAAGTACACGGCGTCGATGCTGTCGCAGGACTGCTTGATCTCGGTGAGCCAGCGTTTGAATCGCAGGTAGCGCATGCCGCCACCCTCGAAGCGCTGCGGCTTGTAGGATTCCGATCCGCTGGTCACTGCGCCATCGCGGTCGCGCAGTGCCCAGCCTGTCTGGGTGCCGAGATCCAATGCCAGGATCGACGACACGGATGGCCGCCAATGATCTGATCCCGGGTGGCCGGCAAGCCCCCTACGTAGGGTGGAGGGACCCTCTGGTCCCTCTCCTACGTAGTAGGAGGGGGAGTTTTCGCCAACTGGAGAATGGGAGAAAGTCCAGCAACCACGCGGGTTTGCGCCAGTTGGCAAGTTGGCAGCGTTGCCAACTGCGGATCATTTCCCGCATTACCCTGATTTACCTGGACTTTCAGTTGGCAGGGGTTTGCCAACTGCGGGTAGTTGGCAAGGAAATGGGTGCAGTTGGCAACGGCGCTGCCAACTGCCGATTGGGCAATGTTCATGAGGCCTCCGGGGCGTTCAGTTCGTCGTGGTAGACCCACACCTCTGGGTTCTCGACGGGCATCGAGGCGCCGGAATGCGGGCACTTGTAGTGGGTGGGGAGCACCATGTGCTCGCGCATCGGCAGCTCGCCGGTGGCCGTGTCGACATCGCCCGCTGGCATGCGCAGCACCATGCCTTCGACGCAGAGATAGCCGAACTTGGTGCGGCCGCTGGAGGGAAGACCGTAGTCAGCCGCGTTGCGGAAATACTTGATGTAGCCCTGCGTCGAGAGCGCGGAGACGCGTTCGCGGATGGTGCGCTCGCCGCCCAGACCGGCCTTGCCCTCGAAAGATTCGGCGAACTGGTTGGCTGTGTAGCAGCGCCCGCTGCCGGCCTCCTCGAACAGGATCTGAAGGATCGCGTCGCGTTTGCGGCGGCGCTCGGCATCCAAGCGCTGGCCGTAGTCCTTCATCACCAACCGCTCGTTGGCGTCGACCTCGCGCCACTCACCGTTGATCTTGTCGACGTGCCGTTGCGGGATACCCGCGCCATTGCGCAGCTCGAAGATGAGCTGGCGAGTGGTGCGCGTTTCATCGGGTCGGAACAGCAGCATGCCGGTCGAGTAGTAACCGCGCAGACTTCCCACGCCGGCCAGTGCCTGAAACGGGTCCTCCTCAAACTGCTTCTTGCCTAGCTTCTTGGTGTGGTGAGCGAGGATCATCCCAGCGTCGGGATTGACCGCCTGGCGAATCCGCTCCACCCGCTGCGAGAGGAAGAACAGCATGGCGCCGTTGTCGTTCTCTCCACCGGCATCGCCGCCGTCGAACACGTTGCGGATCGGATCGATGGTGATGATGTCAGGAGGCTCGCCGCCAAAAGCCTGCGTGATCGCCGGGATCACCTGCGCCAGTCCCGCGTCATCGAGCACCAGCCGCAACTGCGGTGTGGCGACGAAGTTGGCGCGAGCATCCAAAAGCCGGTGTGATGGCAGGCGCACGTCCTTCACGCGCTCGCGCAGATAGTGGTACTGGACCTCGGCCTGCAGGTAGAACACGCGCAGCGGACGGGGTGGCTGCATGCCGAGGAATACAGCGCCTGCAGCCATGTGCGCCAGCCAAGACGCAGGAAGTCGCTCTTGCCGACTTTCGGTGCGCCACCGAACACCAACATGCCAGCCGGTGTCAGCACGCGCGGAGCGATCAGATCCGGTGGCAGCGGTGAGTTGTCATCGAGCAGTTCGCCGAGTGTGAAGGTGGGCAGAGAGGGAGCCGCTGCCTTTACGATCCGTCGGTCTCCCTGGGCAATGAATGCCGCGCAGTCGAAGCCCTCGTCGACAGCGTCTGCTGCATCCCACTTGGCCGGCTTGTCGGTCGGCGGCACCAAAATGGCCACGGATGCGCTGCCCACCATCACGCAAGCGCGAGCCGCGCTCTCGGCGTAGTCCCAGCCGGGTGCATCCCGGTCCGGCCAGATGACCACGGATTTCCCGGCTAATGGACGCCAGTCGGTTTTGTCGACAGGAGCTTTTGCACCGTTCATCGCGGTGGTCGCGGCAATACCCTGGGCGATCAGCGCGTGCGCACACTTTTCCCCCTCGACCAGGACGACCTCTCGTGCCTTCGCGATGGCCGGCTGGTTGTAGAGCGGCCTGGGGTCGGGTGCGCGCCACATGCGGGCGCGGACATCCCAGGGGCGGTACTCTTTGCCTGTCGGCGGGTCATACCGGTAGACGCAGGCGATCAGCTCGCCATCGGGCGTCAGGTAATCCCATTTGCCGGTGTAGGCGCCGAGGTCGTCCATCGGCACGCTGCGGCCATCGCGGCGCATCGGTGTGCCGACCGGGGCCGCAATGCCGAGCCACTGCCGGATCTCTCCAGCGATGCGTGGGAAGTCGCTGCGGGCGGAGCGACCCTGCGAGCGCGCCCACAGATCGATGATGTCGCCGCCCTCATCGGTGGAGAAGTCTTTCCACAGGCCGCGCCGTGGTCCGTTCAGCTCAACCACCAGACTTTTGCCCGGGTTGCCATCGACATCACCGACGTAGAACTTGCCACTCCGGATACGCCCCTGCGGAAACAGGTAGTGGAGGACCGCCTCGAGTCGATCCAGCAAGCCAGCGCGCAAGGCATCGGTGTCAGAGGTCAGTTCGTCGCGCTGCTCGGGCGCGTCATTGAAGTCGAGCCAGATGATGTTGTCGGCCATCATGTCGAACTCCAACAGCGGTCCTGCCAGGGGCAGAACTTGCACTCGACATGCGTTGGCGTGGTGGCATGGCGCGGCAGCAGTTCCTGGCTGTCCGTTGCTGTGATGACCCGAACAGCCCGATCGGACATCCTTTGCGCCAGGCCGCCATCGAACGGCATCAGCTCGAACCAGATCTCTTCGGAGTCCTTGTTGATGGCGGTGAACAACGCCGGGTTCGCAGAGATGCCCGGAATGCTGGCCTCCATGTAGGCCTGATAGATGGCCATTTGTGCGGCATAGACCGGTTTGGATTTGCTGACGCCGTGCTTGACCGTGTCTCGCCAGGATTTGTCGTTCATGGTCTTGCACTCCCACAGGGCCGGATAGCTCATTCCTAGCTCTGCGGGACCGCCGTTCAGCACGCCATCGACGTGCCCTTGAATGCGACCGCCCGCGACGGAAAACCCGAACTGACCGCCGCTGGCCTTTTGCGTGTACAGATCGAATCCGGCCATGCGCAGCCAGCGGATGGCCAACTCTTCGAGGGCGTGGCCTACCTCGAAGACGCGCAGAACGCGACCCGATATGTCCCGGCCAGGATCGACCGGTGTCTGCAGATACTCGTATTGCAGCGCACGTTCGCAGGCAACGCCCAACCGCGACGCGCCGAGATAGTTGCGCCGGGGTTGGTTGTCGCGTTCGGCGCTAAGTGCGGCGCCGATGAGCACGCCGATCTGCTCATGGATCTTGGGGCGGTGATTGAAGTCCAGCATCAGAACGGCACTCCCGTCGTAGCAGACTTGCCTTGGCGGGCGAGTCGCTCCTCAAGAAAAGCGCGGTCCTTCTCGGCCATCCGCTCGTGCTCGACGAGCATGTGTTCCTGGTAGGCGGTCACCACCACGTCGATCAGCATCAGCACTTCGTCTTTGCTGTAGTCCGCCAGCGGTCGCTGCATGCCGATGGAGCCCACGTACTCACCCAGCGGGGCCAGGCAGGACGCCATGGCGGCCAGTTCCATATCACTCGGGTCGATCATGTGACCTCCCGTCTTTTCCATGAGTCGTGAAAAGGCGTTCTGGCAGCGCATGGAGCAGAACACCCAGCGATCCGAGTAGCGGCGTGGATCGCTGCGCGGCATGCGTGGATTGAAGTAGCCGAAGCCCTTGGCTTTTCGGGAGCAGACTGCACATTTCACGCGACCTCCCGGTGGGCATCATTGGCAGCCACCACGAGGCGCTGAATCGACGACTTATTGAACTGGAAAGACAGCAGCGCCGAGGCCTGATAGCGCGTCATGCCAAAGTCGGCGCGCAGCGCCTGCGGCAGATACTGCAGTTGCTTTGCGGTCGGCGGCTCGTTCAGCCAGCGCCGGGTCTTGTGCGCAGAGTCTGCCGACTCGCGGTCATTCAGCCAGTCATCGGCTTTGGCCATGCAGACGGTGCGGTCGCCGACGGCCAGCAAGCGTGGCTGCAGATCCTTGCCACCGCCCACGGCGTGCCAGCGCCCATTCAGGAAGAACACACCACCCCATGCGTTGAAGCCGGTGGCCATCAGTGCATCGTCGCAGCCGAACAGGTCGCACCAGCGGAAGTTGGAGTGCTTGAGCAGGTCGATCTCGGTCATCACGAAATCGGCCAGTGCATCACCTTCCTCGGTGGTCTCGTCCTCCCAGACGAATCCGCACAGCGGGCATTCGCGGCAGCCGAGCGGGACGGTGGCTTCACAGGACGGGCAGTCCTTGGTCGGCGCTTCCCCGTGATGCTGGTGCCCGTCGAGGTTGACGTCATGTTCCAAGGAACCGTGCATCAAGGTGGCGGTGCCGAAGTCCAGCACCACGCAGTCGGTCTTGATGACGCCGGGATACTCGGTAGGGTCGATTGTGCGCAGGCCGCGCCCGATCATCTGGGTCAGCGTCGATTTGTGCGAGCTGGGTCGCAGCAGAACGACACACGACGTAGGCGTGAAGTCGTAGCCCTCCGTGAGCACGGCCACATTGACGACCACCTGTGCGGCGCCGGACTCGTACTCTGCAAGGCGCGCCTTGCGCTCCGCATCGGACAGCTCGCCGTGCACGATCACGGCAGACACACCGGCATCCTGAAAGGCCTGGCGCACGCATTCGGCATGGGCAACGGTCGAGCAGAACACGATCGTCTTGCGCTCGCCGGCCTTCTCCCGCCAATGACGGATCACCGCATCGGTGATGGGCGTCTTGTTCAGAATCGCCTCGACTTCCGTCATGTCGAAGTCAGTGGCGGTGCGCCGGACCCGCGTCAACTGCTCCTGGGCGCCGACATCGATGACAAAGGTGCGGGGCGGCACGAGGTGGCCGGAGGCAATCAACTCGCCCAGCGTGATTTGGTCCGCGACGTTGCTGAAAACCGCCCGCAGCCCCTTGCCGTCACTGCGGGCAGGTGTCGCGGTGACGCCGAAGATCTGAGCATGCGGGTTCTTGTCCAGCACCCGATCGATCACACGGCGGTAAGACGCTGAAGCTGCGTGATGCGCCTCATCGATCACCAGCAGATCGAGCGTTGGTATCGCGGCTAGATGGTTGTCACGCGACAGCGTTTGCACCATCGCGAATGTGGCGCGACCTGACCAGGATTTGTCCTTGGCATCAAACACGGAGGTGCTGACGCCCGGGTTCACCCGTGCAAACTTGGTCAGGTTCTGACCGGTCAGTTCGTCGCGGTGGGCAAGGATGCAGGCTTTGGCATCCGGTTCGGCCAACAAGCTGCCGGCCACCGCCGACAGCATGATGGTCTTGCCGGACCCGGTGGGGCCAACAGACAGGGTATTGCCGTGTTGGGCGAGCGCCGCCAAGGAGCGTTCGACCAGCAGGGCTTGTCGGGGGCGGAGCATCATGGCGGCGTCCCCCTTACTGTGCCCAGCTCGGGCGGCCCGGCACAGAGGCACGTCCCGTGGCCTGGGCATACGCGTTCGACCCGTTGGCGGCCCCTGACACCGCAGGCTTTGCGGCCCCGCCCATGTGGGCGGCGTAGCCCTTGTGGTCGGGCGTGATCGCGGCCTTGATCACGCCCTTGTCTTGGCCGTTCTGGTCTTTGTCCCAGTCGACCTTGCCGAGAAACTCGATGCCATCGAGATCGGCAAACCCGCTGATGCGGCGCGCGTTCTGCGCGGCAGGACTGTTGTCGCCAGGATGAACGCCGCGCGCTGAGTTGAGGATCGCCTTGACGAAGGTGCGGCCCATGTTTGCCCACTCAGGGCCTTTCGGGCTGTGCAGGCCGATCAGAGACCACATCTTGCGGCGGGCGAACTCGCCCTCCATCACAACGAACTCGCAGTTCAGGTACACCGAGCCGGTGTTGTCGTTGCGAGTGGCGTAGCCGCCGGTCCAGCCTTGCGACGGATCATCGAAGCCACCCGGCTTGATGGTCATGCGGACGCGCACCAGCGTGCCCTTGGGGATCAGGTCGAAAGAGGTCTGTTCGGAAGCGGAATTGAAATCGAAGTAGGTCATGATCAGGACTCCTGAGTCGAAGTGGATTCGGGGATGGCAGCGGGCGCGGGGCGCGCGAAATCGAGCCGTTCGGTAGCGGGCCTGGCCGGACCGGCGATCTTTTCCATGAGGCGGCCGAGGTGCGGCTCCTCGATCGGATCGAGCCGCCCGGAGCGGTCCTTGGCGGGGTAGCCCCATGCGTTCAGCGTGTGGCAGACGAAGGCGCGGTAACTGGCGCCGTCATCGGCCTTCAGCTCGGCCAAGGTGACGACCTCATCGACGATGCCGGGCAGTTCCAGGCCGGTTTTGGAGCCGTCGATCTGCAGGGAGAACATGCGGCGATTGAAGTCGTCGAGGCGCTCATCGAGGATGCCGACGAACCACACGTTCTTGCCGCGCGTGTGCTGCAGGTGGGTCAGCCAGGCGATCATTTCCTGGCCCATCAGCCCGTATGCACCCCGGCTGTCGGGTTTGCCGGTCTTCTCGGAGTAGGCCTGTGGCTGACCCTTGCACCATTGCAGGCAGAGGCGACCGGCCACGGTGATGGAGTCGACGAACACGGTGTCGTACTTGTCCAGGACCGTCGGATCACCGAAGCGCGCGCATACGGCATCGAAGTGGGCTTGGCTGAACGGTTGGTCGTCGCGCAGCGCCGGGTTCGGCCCGCCGATGTACACCGCGAAGTCACGACACTCCTGCCAGGTGCGCGGGCGGATCGTGTCGCCGGCCCAGCCATCGACAGCCAAATCTCCCGCTTCAAGGTCGAAGAAAAGCGTGGCAGTGGGTTTCAGCGTCCAGAGCTGAGACGTCTTGCCGATGCCGCTCTTGCCGACGAGCACGCCCTTCACGCCACGGCGCTCGGCCAGACGCTGATCTGCAGTAATGATGGGGAGGCTCATTTGCCGGCCTCCTCGGTGCTGATGTTGGCGAACGCGTCCGCGACAGTGGTCACGCCGAGTGCGCCGCGCTTGCGGGCCATTTCGTACAGTTCGCGCAGACCACTCAGGCGCCGATGGATAACGCGGGTTTCGGACTCCATGCCCTGGATCGCGAATGCCACGTCATCGATGGTGGCGTCTTCGAGGCGACGCACCACTTCGTCGGGGCGATTGCCGTCCAGCGCCGGGATGCGAATAGTTTCGGGCAGATCCCGGAGGTACATCTCCGGTTGTTTGCGCAGCAGCTCGAGCAGCGTAGGTTTGGTTTTCATGGCGATTACTCCTGAAGCAGAGCGAGACGAAAGCCCGGCTTGCCGGTCTTGAGGGTGCGTGCCGGGGCGAAGGCGCTCTTGAGCGACTCGGGCCACGCGTTGAACTTGGTTTCCGAGATCCGGTAGCTGATCTCCACGTACTCGGATGGGTCGTCACCGTTGGCGGCGATGCGCTGGGTGATCTCGGCGAGCCGCTTCTGATCCCAGTCGACTTTCTTGGGCAGATCGGCGGTGATGCGGACATGCCCGTCGTCGAAATGGACGACGCCGGTGTCCTTGCCTGCTGCCAGGCGGAGCTGGTGGGCGAGGTCGGCGTACTTGAGGTCCAGTGCGCGATCGACGTGCTCGACGATCGCCTTGGCAGCAGCCAGAAGATCAGCAGCGTCGTTCTTGAGCTGGAACAGCGACTCGCTGCCAAGGGCGGCGAGCTCGCCGGCTGGGGTGGTCAGGACTTCGTCGGGGGAGATGCGGTTCACAGTGCACCTCCCGCATTGACGCGTTCGGAGGTGCTCTTGCGCAGGCTCTCGGCCTCGTAGGCTTCGATGTCCTCGATGCGATACGCGACGCGGCCTTGCAGCTTCAGAAATACGGGGCCGATTCCCTCGGAACGCCAGCGCTCAAGCGTGGCTTCGCTGACTCCCCAGCGTTCGGCCAGTTGGCCTTGATTCAGATGTTTGACACTCACGATGCACTCCTTCTGGTTGTTGCGAATTCGTGAGGTCAGTTTCGAAGTCGGCCTGTGCGGGCGTCTGCCGCCGCCATGTACGGCCTGATGTACGGGCACAGCTTCTGAGGGGAAACGCGGGGGCCAGAAAGCAAAAAACCGCCCGAAGGCGGTTGTGCGTAGTGCTGCCAACAGGTGGCGGGTCAATCTCGGCGGAAGCCATACTTTCCCTTTCCAGGGTTGTCGATGTAGTCCTCCCACTCCGTGTTGCCGCTAAACAGGTTCTGCATGCGCTGGCTGCGAGCGGTCTTCTTGTCGGCATAGGCTGCGCCGAGAATCTCGGCGGCTGGAAGGAGCCATCTGTCGTTGATGGCCTGCTCGAACATATACCGGACGGCTGCAGCCTGGCGCTCGCCTTTGATCGTCCAGGGCTTGGTCTTTGTGCGGATAGTCAGCGTGTTGGTGTATTCGTCAAAGTGCACCGGCAACACGGGTCGGATCGCGCCATCGGGTGGCGCGACCAGGATGCGATGCAGCAGGTCCATGTCGATGCACGGCGTGGCGACATAGTTGATGATTGCTTCTGGAAGCGACGCAAAGCGGTAGCTGCGCGGTGGGCGAACAAACTGCGGCAACACACCGCCAGACGACAAAATCAGACCTTGGTCAGGAAGACTTGTCTGGCTGAAGTGGCGAAAAACCTCTTCGACGGAGTGCGCCAAGCCGCGAACGAGCCAGACGTCTGTCAAGGCGTGCCCGATTCGTGCCTTTCCCAAATGCCAAAGGGCATCGTCCAGCAGCGGCGCATCAATTCCTTTTCGCAAAGCCTGCGCGATACCCAGGAGATCGGCGATGGTGCTCAGGATTGCAGCTGGCCGAACGCTGTAGATGGCGACCTCGGCAGCGGGGACAGACTTCCACCGAAAGGTCTCAGGGCAGCGGTAGCGATACCGATCAGCTTGGTCATCTTCAGTCAGGTCGACTTGAACGAGATCGTCATCAAGCGATGCTGGGTAGCTCCCGGCGTAGCCAACGCAGTCGGTCCACTGCTCCAGCAGCTTCGGCGTCAAAGATGTCCGCCGAAGGACACTCCACCCGGGTACCCCACGAAGCCGCTGTCCGTCGCCGTCGGCAATCGGCTGCCCAGACTGTTCGAACAGGTCGATCAGATCAAGCAGCGACTGTGTCGGCAGGGGCTTCGACGACATGGCCGATCTCCTTCACCAGATGCCATTTGGCCAGCAGTCGGTCGCACAGCGCCCGATCCTTTTCCCGCTTGGTCTTGATGTTGCACTTGTTGTCGTCGCGCAGGATCACGGTAATCGTCCGTGCGCGGTCCTTGCCGACCTTTTTCAGCTTGATGGACAGCTTGGCGTAGTTGAGGTGGTGATCGCGGAAGTCGAAGGCGGGGCCGATCAACGACCGGGCGGCCGCGTAGATGTCATCGACGTCCTTGGTCCAGATCTTCACCAGGAGCGACCGACCATTGCCGGCGGCGTAGCCGAGCTCGACGACCTTGACGAACGCGACCGGCTCGCCGGACAAGTCGAAATTTCGTAGCGCCGCCAAGCTCTGGTAGTCGTATTGCTTGAGCGGGATCTTCTCGCCGGTGATGGGCGATTGCAGCAGGGAGTCGGCCACGATGCGCGCCAATGCTTCCCGCCCCGCCGTATCTTTCGACAGCACCTCCAGGTGCCCATTGGCCGGCTCGTAAGTGATGTGCGAAGACACCGCCCGGATCACCTCCTGGGGCACCAGTTCGCTCGCCTGCACGCAGTCGATGATTTCCGGTGGGCGGTTGTGATGGATGCTGATCTGGTACAGATCCACGTCCTCGCCGGTCTGCGTGTCGGGCCGCAGACGCTTGAAGATCTGGATCGCGACCGCGTCATCGGAGCACCCGAGTTGCTGCGCGACGGTCTGGTGGAACGCCGCCTTGGCCGTCGCGTCGTCGAGTACCGCCAGGTTGGCGGGTGCCATGAATCCGGAGTAGCAGGAGGCACTTTGCCGGAATACGTCGGCTTGTCGGGCGTTGAGGGCTTCCTCGAAGATCACGGGTTCATTGACGTGCAGCCATAGCGCCCGCTCGTACTGGTTCGGAATCGCGGCGAAGGCTTCCCGGGCGGCGTCGTCGAAAATGTCGTCCTTGAAACCGTCGATGACGTCCTGGCCGGCGCCGTCCGACAGCAGCACGATCCGTTCGGCCACTTCTTCGATCCGTTGCCGCTCACCTACACCAAGAGCCGCGAGCACAGCCTCCATCTGTTCACGCTGTTCTTTCTTGGGCTTCTTGGCGTCCACATCCGGCATGTCCAGACCGAATTCATCCACCATGAATTCACGGAACACCGCCGGCGGCAGGTGGCCCAGGAGCTTGCTCAGGTTTTCTGCATCGTTCATCTACATACCCCTCAAAGGTTTGGATCGGCTTGGTATCAGCCTCGACGGCCCCTTCTTCTTGTTGGGGTGTGCAGACCGACGGCGTTCGGTGCACCGAACGATTGAGATTGTCGCGGAGCGGTTATGGGTTTGTCAAGCAGGTACGAAAACGTTCGGTTCAGTGGTATTATTTTCGGATTGAAGCCAACAAATGAGGAAATACCAGTGCCATCGCCCCTGGGGGACAAGATCCGCGCATTGCGGAAGCAAAAGAAGCTCAGCCTGGAACAGTTGGCCGAACTGACCGACTCCAGCAAGAGCTACATCTGGGAACTGGAAAACAAAGACGATCCGAAACCATCGGCCGAGAAGATCGGCAAGATTGCCGCCGTCCTCGAGGTCACCACGGAGTTCCTGCTGACCGAGTCGGCAACCACCCCGGACGAGGAAGTGCTCGACGAGGCCTTCTTCCGTAAGTACAAGAACATGTCCGAGCCGGACAAGAAGAAGATCCGCAAGATCCTCGATGCCTGGGAAGATGAATGACGGACGCGAAAAAGCCCATGGCCGAGGCCAACCGCATCTCGTCCATGCTCAACACGGTTCTCGGTCCGGATCGCTTTCCGGTCAAGGTTGACGAGCTGGCGTTGGAGTATTCCCGCCAGTGCTTTGCAGACTCGCCGATCGACACGGTTCGGGGCGAGGATCTCGACGGTCTTGATGGTCTGCTGAAGGCCAACAAGGCGCGCTCGAAGTGGCTGGTCCTCTACAACAGCGCCACCCCGTCGGAAGGCCGCAAGCGCTTCACGATCGCGCATGAATTCGGTCACTACATCCTGCACCGCCAACAGCAGGACCTGTTCGAATGCGGCGACGACGACATCGAGACGGGTGACAACAACGAGCGCGACATCGAGGCCGAGGCGGATCTGTTCGCCTCGACCCTGTTGATGCCGCTGGACGACTTCCGGCGCCAAGTTGATGGACAGCCGATCAGCTTCGATCTGCTCGGCCACTGCGCCGACCGCTATGGCGTCTCGCTGACAGCCGCCGCCTTGCGCTGGACCGAGATCGCACCCAAGCGCGCCATACTGGTGGCCAGCCGCGACGATCACATGCTTTGGGCCAAGTCGAACAAGGCGGCCCTCAAGTCCGGCGCCTACTTCGCGACGCGCAAGAACACCATCGAGCTGCCGCACGATGCGCTGGCGCACAGCTACAACGCCTTTGACACGGCCGACAGCCGGACGGGGCGCGCCCAGTCCTGGTTTGCCCGTGAACCTGCCAGCATGCCGGTCACGGAGATGATGCGCGTCGCGGGTCAGTACGACTACACACTGACCTTGCTACTGCTGCCCGAGGCCGAGTGGCAGGGCGCGCGCCACGACGAAGAGGAACCGGAGGAAGACACTTACGACCGCTTCATCCGCAACGGCCAATACCCGGTGCGATAGCTCATGGTGGATCGATCATGAGCGCCCACAAGTGGCAATTCGCTTCCCGTTTTCGCCGGCAGGCCTTTGGCTGGCGGTCCGACACGCCGGTGCAGCGGATCAAGGAAGCCATCACTGAGATCAAGCAGGTCGCACGCAAGGAGCCTTTAATCGCGGCTGAGGGCGCCATTATCCTGCTGGAAAAGCTCTCGCCGGCGCTGGAACAGGTGGACAGCTCATCGGGGGCACTGGGTTCGTGCCGTCAACAAGGCCATCGATACCCTGGTGCCCATCATCGTCAAGGCTGACGTCGAGCCGAAGCTGCGACAACGCTGGCTCGAACGCTTGTGGCAAGCGCTGCAGGACGACGAAATGCCCTACATCGAAGTGCTCGGCGATTACTGGGGCGAGTTGTGCGTGACGCCGGAACTGGCGTCGCACTGGGCTGATGAGTTTTTGCCGGTCGTCGAGAGCGTGTGGAGCCCGAAGGCTTCCGGACATGGATTTTTCAAAGGCACCAGCGCTTGCCTGGCATCGATGTACGCGGCGGGCCGCCACCAGGAACTGTTGGTGTTGCTCGACAAGGCGCCGTTCAAGTGGTGGCACGACCGGCGCTGGGGTGTGAAGGCGTTGGCAGCGATGGGCAGGAAGGCGGAGGCGATCCGCTATGCCGAGGAATCGCGCGGTCTCAATGATCCTGGCTGGCAGATTGCCCAGGCCTGCGAAGAGATCCTGTTGTCCTCCGGTTTGCTCGACGAGGCCTACCGCCGTTATGCCATCGAGGCGAATCAGGGCACCACGAACCTGGCGACGTTTCGCGCCATTGCCAAGAAGTATTCCCACAAGCAGCCGGAAGAGATCCTACGCGACCTGGTAGCCAGCACGCCTGGCGCCGAGGGCAAGTGGTTCGCGGCAGCGAAAGACGCGGGGCTCTTCGCAGTGGCTGCTGAGTTGGCAACACGCAGCCCGACCGATCCGCGCACGCTGACACGCGCTGCCCGTGACTATGCCGAGAAGCAGCCGGCATTCGCGCTCGCAGCCGGCTTGGCCGCGTTGCGCTGGATCTCTCTTGGACACGGCTATGAGATCAGCGGCGCTGATGTGCTCGATGCTTATTCGGCAGTCACGCAGGCGGCAGGGAACGCAGGTGTTCCAGCCCAGCAGATCAACGAGCAGATCCGGGACATGATCGCCAGCACCCAGCCCGGAAATTCGTTGATGAAGACCATCCTCACCCGTCATTTGTCGAATTGAAAGGGTCCCGCTTTTCGCAGCAACCCGCATCGGTTCGCACGACTCCGAAACTCCCTCATGGTGTCGGCGGCAGGCCATCCGGACAATTTCACTGCATGTGAGTTTGACCGAGAGGACCGCCACCAATGCATCAAATCAACCATTTACCACCGGAGCGGATGACGCCGGAACAGCGTCGCCACGAGATCGCGTCGATGCTAGCCAACGGCCTGGCACGCCTGCGTATCACCGGCACAGAACAGTCCGCAACCAGGGCAGAAGCGAGCGAGTTTGAGCTTGGCTTCTCTGGCAACCAGCGCGTTCATACAGACCCCGTCAACAAGACAACTACGGAGTCGAAATGAGCACGCAAACACCATCATTTTCCACGCCGCCATCGGTAGCGGCGCAGATCGCCAGGTTGCCCGAGATGCCGATGGCAGAGATCCGGGCACTCTGGCAGAAGCTGGTCGGTGGCGACACGCCCACCCACAACCGCCAGTTCCTCGAACGCCGGATTGCATACCGTCTGCAGGAGCTGGCGTTCCGCAAGGTCGACGCCAACCTGCTGGATCGCAACCAGCGGCGCATCGAATCACTGGTCGAAACCGGTAAGGTGAAAAAACGCGACCGCGATTACCGTCCGGCCGCAGGCACGGTGCTGGTGCGGGAATACAAAGGCGTCGAGTACCGCGTGATCGCAACCGCCGACGGCCAGTATGACTTCCAGGGGCGCATGTACCCGAGCCTCTCGATGATCGCCCGCGAAATCACCGGCATGCGTTGGTCGGGTCCGCTGTTCTTTGGACTCAAGCCGGCATCCAATGCCAAGACCAAGCCCACTACCAAGACGCGGGGTGGGCGATGAGCGAAGTCTTGAAGCGCCGCATGCGCTGCGCGGTCTATACGCGCAAATCCACTGATGAAGGGCTGGACCAGGAATACAACTCGATCGACGCCCAGCGCGACGCCGGTCACGCCTACATCGCCAGCCAGCGTGCCGAAGGCTGGATACCGGTCGCCGACGATTACGACGATCCCGCCTTTTCCGGCGGCAATATGGAACGCCCGGCGCTCCAGCGCATGATGGCGGATATCGAGGCCGGCAAGATCGACGTGGTCGTCATCTACAAGATCGATCGCCTGACAAGGAGCCTGGCCGACTTCTCCAAGATGGTCGAAGTCTTCGAACGCTACGGCGTTTCATTCGTGTCGGTCACCCAGCAGTTCAACACGACGACCTCGATGGGCCGGTTGATGCTGAACATCCTGCTGTCCTTCGCCCAGTTCGAACGCGAGGTCACGGGCGAGCGCATCCGCGACAAGATCGCAGCCAGCAAGCGCAAGGGCATGTGGATGGGCGGCGTACCGCCGCTGGGCTATGACGTCGAGAACCGGCGGTTGGTGCCCAACGAGCGTGAGGCCAAGTTGATCCGGCACATCTTCAAGCGATTCGTCGAACTCGGCTCCAGCACCGCACTGGTCAAGGAGCTGAAACTGGATGGCGTGACGTCGAAGGCGTGGACCACGCAAGACGGCAAGACTCGCGATGGCAGGCCGATCGACAAGGGCCACATCTACAAGCTCCTCAGTAACCGGACCTACCTTGGTGAGTTGCGGCACAAGGACCAGTGGTACCAGGCCGAGCATCCGCCCATCGTCAGCCGCGAACTGTGGGACAGCGTCCACGCGATCCTGGAGACGAATGGCCGGGTGCGGGGCAACACCACGCGGGCGAAGGTTCCTTATCTGCTCAAGGGCATCGTGTTCGGCAACGACGGCCGTGCGCTGTCGCCGTGGCATACCACCAAGAAGAATGGCCGGCGCTACCGTTACTACGTGCCCCAGCGCGACGCCAAGGAACACGCCGGTGCCTCGGGTCTGCCGCGACTGCCTGCCGCAGAACTCGAATCGGCGGTGCTCGATCAACTGCGCGCGATCCTGCGTGCCCCAAATCTACTCGGCGACATGCTGCCGCAAGCGATCAAGCTCGACCCGACGCTGGACGAGGCCAAGATCACCGTGGCCATGACCCGGCTTGATGCGATTTGGGATCAACTGTTCCCGGCGGAGCAGACACGGATCGTCAAGCTGCTGGTGGAGAAGGTGATCGTGTCGCCCAATGACCTCGAGGTGCGACTGCGTGCCAACGGCATCGAACGACTTGTACTGGAGCTGCGTCCCGAGCCTGTCGAGCAAACTGAGGAGGCCATGGCATGAGCGACATCCGCATCCAGAAAACCGGCGAGCTGGACATCGTGGAGGCGAGTGATGGCCGGCTGACGCTGTCCGTGCCGATCCAGATCAAGCGGCGCAGCGGCCGCAAACTGGTCACCTTGCCGAATGGCGAAACCGCCCCGGTCAGACCGTGGGACGTGGCGCCGACCTCCATTCAACTGGCGCTGGCCAGGGGGCACCGCTGGCTGGCCATGCTGGAATCGGGGGAAGCGAAGTCCTTGAAGGAGATCGCCACGCGGGAAGGAATCGACAACAGCTACGTCAGCCGGATGGTCAATCTGACCACACTGGCACCCGACATCGTGGCGGCCATCCTGGACGACGTGCTGCCGAACCACATCACGCTGTTCGATCTGGCGGTTGATCCACCGGCGCTGTGGGATGAGCAGCGAGCAAGACTTGTACGCGTTGAGAGCAAAGAAGCCTAGTGAAGGTTAAGGCAGCATTTCTTGTATTTGCGCCCGCTGCCGCAAGGACAGGGGTCGTTACGGCCAATTTTTCGCGCTCGGTTTCGTCCCGTCATCAGTGTCTGAAGAGCCTGGTCGATCGGAACTGGCTCCTTCATATCTTTGGTTTTCTCATTCATTCGCTCATCTTGAATCCACGGGAAGACCAGCGAGACACCGAATCGCACGTCTGGGCCCGTTGAAGTCATGCAGAGACCAAACCACTGCGAAGCTTTCTCCCGGTATTTACGAAGCGTGCAGTATGACTCCAGTCGAGGGCCAGCTACGTTTGATGGCTCATCAGTGCAGTGGAAGGTAATGCCTGAGCCTTCTTTAAACCCAAACGTGACGTCATGCACCTGGCCATCAGCACGAGTCCGAGCAGCCAGTTTGTCTACAGCGCGACTCATTTCCGTCACAGCCTGCTCGCTCATTGCTAGGAGCAGGAAGCCGAGATCAATAGTTGCAGAGTCTGGTCGAGCTTCTATGTCTTTCACTATTCGCCCAACCGTCGTCTTCCCAAATCGAGTCAGAACGCCGTCGGGTGTGGCTGCCCCTTGCACGCCAGCTCGCCTCACCGCCATCGCAATGTCTAACCCGGCGGAAAAGTCATCGCACAGATGCATCAGATTAACGTCAGACTGCACCCACAGGTTCTTCGTCAGGTGATAGCCAAGGATCGTTAGTTCCTGCGATGCCATGAGTTGCTCGGCGTAGTTGGCCCGTCGGTTCACATAGCTAAGAAGCTGCAGGGGCGACTGAAGCATTTCGGTCATGGCATCCACAGCAAACACGTCCATCACCAACGGCGCTTGTACCCGATCAATGGATTCTGTTTTCAGGAATTGCCGTGCCTGAAAGCTCAAAGCTGGGTAGTGATCACTGACGACACAGAAGATGTAAATCTCCTTGATGTCATCCGGCAGTACGACCTCGCGCCCATCAGCGGCCACGAGCCTGCATCCCTTCTCGATCAGGCTTTTAGCGCAAGCGGCACCTTGGTCATAGGCAACCTGTACCGCCTTCTTGAAGTCGCTGCGAATAACCTGATCATTTCCCTTTCTCGACTCAAGCGTGAGGCGCTTTGATTTGGCCTGAACGATGATGACCCGATTGCCCCAAACCACAAGCACGTCTACATCAGATACCTTTGATGCCTTGGTCCTGAAGATATCTACATTCAAATGAACACGATCCTTCCCAAAGACCAAGCCGAGTCGCTCGGCTACAAAATCTTCAGTGAAGTCGCCACGGTTCTTCGAGAGTGTTGGACGATATGCCTCGTCCTGATACATCCAATGATGGGGCGCTTCGTATATCGCCTCGGCAAGTGAGTATGATTGCAGTGATAGGAACTCTCCGCTTGGCATCCGCAGCAGTGGCATGGCCGTAATGACGTTGAAGTCGTGCAGTGCGTTGAATCCTTCATTGCGCTCTGTTGATGGCAGTTCAAATGCCCTGAGCACTCGTTCCACAATGTCGGTAGAAAGATTCGCCTTTGTTGCGATTTCATTGGCAGTGAATGAGAACAGAGGGAGCATTGTCCACTCGTCAGGATGCTGCTTTCTCATTCGCTCACGAATTGAGTCAAAGCGGTCAGCATGGACGCCCTCTACTGCTTTCGCGACACGTGTGGCGTGATCGATGGTAAAGCCACGGTTTGCTTGCAGCCATTTCGAATCGGCTGCGTATTTACGAGTCGCCAGATCAAGGTACTGAAAGATATAGGCCGCTTCACCGCTGTAGAAAATCGGTTCTCGCAACACATCCCCCCGCTCAAACGGGTTGAGGCCACCTTCCACGGCTTCCCTGGTTAGACCGGACCAAAATTCCCCAGACAGACAATGGTGTAGCTCCTCAAGGAGTTTCTCCGTTGCATCCATGTATTCCTGCAGAGTCCTCGGTGCAGGCAAGGTCCAGTCGATATCGGCCTTGATCATCAAACCGAGCAAGGCATTGATCTCCGTTCGGATGAGCCGTGAGGGAGAGAACATCTTCCTCATATCGGCTTCCTTCATGTCACCTGCGTGGAGAATCACGTTGTCACGGAAGCATATGTGGGTATTGCGTGCACGTAGCCAGGCTGGCAGCAAATCGCAGCCAGATCTGCAAAGACCTCTCGCTCTGTTCGCATGGACTTTTCAGTCATTTTTCATCCTTCGTAGGCGGCACTTTTCCTGCTGAGCCTCGCAGGCGTCCACCGAGAGCACCGTGATGCGCTGGTTCATGGCAGGCTTTCCATGTAGGGGCGCACCACATTGGCAACGCGGCACAGCGTGGCATAGCGCCAGAGTTCGTCCATGCTCACGCGCTTGGCACGCCAGGCTTCCTGCAGCGCTTCCATCGCCACATCGAGGCCGATCTTGTTGCGGAACTTGAAGCAGTCGGCCACGGTGCGGGCGACGCTGGTCACACGCACGGTCACGCCATCAATCTGGTGCTCTTCAATTCCATCAGTCAGCGCAGCACCTGAAAAACGCACGATACGCAGCGGTGGGTAATCCATTTTGGGCGCACGCGCCTTGTTGGGAATGGCGAGCCAAACCTCGAATGGCGACTGCGTGGTGAGGTCGTGCACCCGCAGCGCTGACAGCAGACAAACGATGGCTTGCGGATGTTTGCGGGCCACCTCGGCCAGCGTGCCATGCTCGGATACGCTGCGATCGGGCCGGGCATACAGACCACGCCCCACGCGGGTGAGCAGGCCCTGCCGAACCAGCCGTGTGAGGGCAACACTGGGCAGACCCAGCGCATCGAGATCGCGCGGGCGTATCAGGCCGCGCTGGGCGGCGAGATCCAGAATGGTCTGATGCGTAGTTTCCATGCCGCCATGATGTTGCATTACGTCGGTAATTGTCAATATATACCGACAAAACACAACGCAAGCAGTTTCCTTTGCTACCCGATGCTGCAATCCAACCGCTTGATTCGTCCGCGCGTAACTCTTTGATCTGTATGGGCCTGCGTTGCGGCCTTTGCGGACTTCGGGCCAGTTCCAGGGAGCGAGGTCGGAGCGAGGAATGGCCGGGAGAGAGTGAAATGTGGCCCGGAACGGGCTGAGAGGCTGACCGGTGCAGTCCGCAGGCTTCCGCAGGAACCCCCAAGAACACGCGGGAACCGGCGCGATCAGCCAAGAAAAAACCCCAACCGAGAACGGTTGGGGTTTTGATATTGGTGGAGGCGGCGGGAATTGAACCCGCGTCCGCAAGTCCTCTACAGACAGTTCTACATACTTAGCCATGTTGTTTGATTTGACCTGGCATCCGCCAACCGGCAGGCTGATGACAGGCGAGTTACCTATTTTTTAGCGCTCTGCAAAGTAACCCTGCAAAACGCGATCCCCGTTAGTGACTCCACTGTCTGTTGCCAGACCCGGCGTTGAGGCCCACCGGTGTGGAGTTTAGCCGGATTAAGCGGCTAAAGCGTAGTTTTCGTCGTTTGCGACTATTTTTTTTCAGCTGTTTTACGAGGGTACTGAACCTCGGTATGCCCTGCGCTGCTTTGCAACCCACGTCGAAACCGGATCGCCCCCTAATAATAAATTCTTGTCGTTTAAGAGCTAGTATTAATGAGAAAGTTCAACCGGGGGGTGGATTGTAACAGATTAAATGTGATGCAGCAGATCACGCGGGTGATCGATCAGTTCAGCAGCACCCCATGTTTCCGGTGGTGCACAGTTGCCAAGATAACCGTAGAGTGCCACGATGGGTTTCACCCCGGCAGCGAGACTGGCTTGTACATCACGAATATCGTCACCCAGGTAAATACAATGATCAGGAGCCATGTTTATCTGGCGACAGGCAGTAAGTAACGGCTCAGGATGTGGTTTGCTGTAAGGAGTATCATCTCCACTGATGATACAGGCTGCACGATGGTGTAAACCCAGCAGATGCATCAGTGGTCGGGTGAATTTTGCAGGCTTATTGGTGACGATTCCCCATGGAATGGCCCGGCTATCCAGTTGTTCGAGCAGTTCGGTGATTCCCGGAAACAGGCAAGTATCCTGGCATAACTGCTCGGTATAAAACGAAAGAAATTCCTCTCGCATAGCCTGATATTCAGGGTCGCCCGGTTTCAGGTCAAAACCGAGACTTAGTAACCCGCGTGCTCCGGCAGAAGCTTCGGTACGGATCAGTTCGATCGGCAGAGGAGGCTGATTGCGGGCAGTACGTTGCCGGTTGAGTGCGCGACCGAGATCCGGTGCGGTATCCGCAAGGGTGCCGTCGAAATCAAATAAAACGGCTTTGATCATCCGTCATTAAGTACATTGGCCCTGGATCAGGCCCGGAACGCCATGATGTAATTGACACTGGTATCTGCTTCTAGTGCATAAACCTTTGTAATCGGATTGTAGGTCATACCGACGATTCCGGATTCCATGAGTCCGGCACTGCGAGCCATGTGTGCCAATTCAGAAGGCTTGATGAACTTTGCATATTCGTGCGTTCCCCGTGGCAGCAGCCGAAGGATGTATTCAGCGCCGATGATGGCATAGAGATAGGATTTTGGATTACGGTTCAGCGTCGAAAAAAATACCCATCCACCACTTTTCACAAGGCGAGCACAAGATTGAATCACACTGGCAGGATCAGGCACGTGCTCCAGCATTTCCATACAGGTAACGACGTCGTAGTAGCGGGGGCGTTCCGTTGCAAGTGCTTCCACGGTTATTTTACGGTAATCAACCTGGTTGCCGCTTTCCAGCAGGTGTAATTTCGCTACTTTCAACGCCTTGTCGCTCAGGTCGATTCCTGTCACGCTGGCGCCACGTGCTGCCATGGATTCTGACAATATTCCGCCACCACAGCCAACATCGACGACTGTTTTCTCACTTAGCCCGCCAATAATTTCATCGATATAGTTCAGCCGGAGCGGATTGATTTCATGTAACGGTTTGAATTCACTGTTTGGATCCCACCAGTGGTGTGCCAGTTGGCTGAATTTTTCCAGCTCCATTGGATCTGCATTGATACCATCATTATCCATACGATTACTTACCTGAAAATTAACCGGAAAAATGCTTTTGCCAATAAACCATACGCTTGGGTGATTCGTAGCTTGATCCCAGTATAACAAGTTCCCGATCGGGATCTCTTTCAATACTAAAAAGCCCTGCACACCGGCAGGGCTTTTTAGCGATCCAAACGAATATGAATCAAATTTTAGTTAACGGTTTCTCTCGTACCGGCAACTTCAATTTCCACACGACGATCCGGCGCCAGACAATCGATCAAAGCTCTGGTTGCCTTGGTTCCATGGCAGGAATCACCCGTAACTGGGTTGGCTTCACCTTTACCATCCGTGAAGATACGATCAGAGCCGATTCCTTTGGAAACCAGATAGCTCTTGACTGCTTCCGCGCGTTTTATGGACAGGTTTTTGTTATAAGCTTCCGAACCGATACGGTCGGTATAACCTACAGCAATGATCAAGTCGTAATTCACGCCTTCCAAGTTAGCAGCAAAATCATCCAGTGCCTGTTTGCCGGCTGGTTTCAGGACGGCCTTGTCAAAATCGAACAAGGCATCAGCAGAAAAAGATACTTTCTCAGGTTCGGTAACAACAGGAACTACCGGTGGTGGTGCCTCAACCACTTGTTCAGGTTGTTTGACCAGATCAGGATCGCACTCATAGATGGCTTTGGCAGGTGTCCAGTAGCCGGTACGCCAGCACAGGCCAGTCGAATTTCTCGCTACGACACCACGATCATCCACAGCGTAAGCCTCAGCTTTGTCCACCGCACTCAAACCCTGTCTTTCTTCCTCATGTGTATTGGCCATTACGGCTCCGGATGCCAGCAATCCGGGCAAAATAACGGCTCCCATCAGGTATTTCCTGGCTAATATCATTTTTTTCATGCTGTTGTCCTTATCCTCAGGTATAAAAATACTGTGTCAATCACCACACTCACTCTTTTTATACGACCACTCGCACTGTCACGATCCTCCCGCTCATCGCAATCAGCATAACTGCTCGCATACTACCGGCGTCGATTATGATTTGATCCTTTTACCTTTGTCAAACCGAAGTGTATCTTCTGCACAACACTGTATCAAAGCAAATGACTCAGAATGGACTAAACTGCGGAAAGTGTTAATACAGTAAATTTCATGACCTTATTCATGACCCTATGATAGCCGCGAGATTGAGGGAGCAGCCCTTTTATCGAAAAAATCTGCCGGGATGAGTAATATAATGAGGTGCGGATCTGATAATGTTTATTGATGTGACCTCGAACAGCCCTCATCCAGTCATTGAAGCCAATGGGTTAAGCCGTCATTTTGGTGATCGTGTCGCCGTACATGATGTAAACCTGAAATTGCACCGTGGTGACATTCTCGGGTTTCTGGGGCCAAATGGCGCCGGCAAAAGTACCACCATGCGAATGCTGACCGGCAATCTGGCACCGAGCAGTGGAAGCGTGCATATTTGCGGAACCAATCTGCTGGATGATCCGCTGGAAGCAAAACACCATATTGGTTATCTGCCTGAAATTCCGCCACTCTACAAGGAACTGACGGTAGATGAGTATTTACGCTTTGCCGCCCGGCTGCATGGTCTTGCCAAAACATCGCTGCAAATTGCCCTGGATGAAGTAAAACAGCAGTGTGAACTGAATGATGTGGGAAAACGACTGATTGGCGTTCTGTCGAAAGGTTATCAGCAGCGCGTTGCAATTGCGCAGGCGATCATCCACCGGCCGCAACTGATCATCCTGGATGAACCCACAGTCGGCCTCGATCCCAATCAGATCCAGAAAGTGCGCGCACTGATTTGTGAACTCGGCAAGACTCACGCCATCATTCTTTCCTCGCACATCCTTTCAGAAGTGGAAAGTGTATGCAATCGCGTGCAAATCATGCATCAGAGCAAACTGGTGCTGGATGACAGTCTGGATAACCTGAAACGGCAAAACATGAATCTGGAAAACATATTCATCCAACTCACTGCCGGAAATACACCCACCGGGGAGTCAGTGCAATGATGATGCTTACCATTGCCGGCAAGGAGTTGAAACTGCTGTTCGCGTCATCACTGGTATGGATCTTTCTGGCGGGAATGCAACTGGTACTGGCCTGGGTATTTCTGGGACGGCTGAACACTTTTCTCGAAATACAACCCCAACTGGCACAACTGGCCAACCCGCCAGGTGTTACTGAAGTGATCATCTCACCCGTTTTTTCCGTAGCCTCTATCGTACTGCTGGCCGTCACACCCGTGCTGAGCATGCGCCTGTTTGCGGAAGAGCGCCGCAACCATACACTGGCCATGCTGATTTCTGCACCGGTTTCCACATCAGCCATCGTACTGGGCAAATTCATGGCACTGATGATTTTCTTCTGCCTGATACCCCTGCTGATCGTAACACTGGCCATTTCATTACTGACCGGGGGAACGCTGGATTTTGGCCTGCTGGGGAGTAATGTGATCGGATTGATCCTGCTGGCAGGCTGTTTTGCTGCACTGGGGCTGTATATTTCCAGCCTCACATCCCACCCGACCGTTGCAGCACTGGGTTGCCTGGGCGTGCTGCTGTGCCTGTGGGTAATGGATATCGTGGCAATCGAGTCGGAAAGCGCCGCGCATCACTTTTCCCTGTTCAGACATTTCGAAAGTTTCAATATCGGCCTGATCGACTCGTTCAGCCTCGTCTTTTTTCTCCTGTTCACCATTACCTTTCTGGTATTGACCATCCGTCATCTGGAAGGTGAACGACTGAATGGCTGAACTTTCCTTCCAACCGGTTTTTTATGGCACGCTTCAATAAAAAGTTATGGTTACGATCCCGCTGGCAGAACGGTATATTCACCGCCCTGTTTCTGATACTGGTAGGGACACTGGGCTATCTGGCGCAGGAATTCCGCATACAGTGGGATATCAGCCAGAACAACCGCAACAGCCTGAGCCAGGCCAGTATCGATCTGCTACAAACACTCGATGATCCTCTGCATGTCACGGTTTATGCAACGCAGCAAGATCTGCAGCTGGGAGATATTCGCGGAATCATCAGCAACTTCATCAGTATATATCAGCGAATCAAGCCCGACCTGACCCTGAATTTCATCGATCCGGTAGAGCAACCACAACAAGCACAAAGTGCAGGAGTCAGGCTCAATGGTGAAATCGTCATCAGTTATAAACAGCGCAAGGAGCGCCTTACCTCTATCAACGAACAGGCATTTTCAAACGCACTGGTGCGGCTGGCACGCACTGAAAAAAAACAACTGCTGATATTGTCCGGCCATGGTGAGCGGAAAATGGATGGTATCACCCAGCGGGATCTGGGAAATTTCGGTAAAAAACTGCAGGAAACCGGCTTCGAAAGCATACTATTCAGCCTTACCGATCCACCTGAGATTCCGGATACCGGCGTACTGGTCATCGCCTCCCCGCAAATCGAATTGCTGGAAGGGGAAGTGAAAAAGATTCTGGATTACCTTGCCCGCGGCGGGAATCTGCTGTGGCTGGTAGATATCGGTTCATTGAATGGATTACTGCCTCTGGCCGAGAAACTGGGAATCGTATTTACCCCCGGCGTCATTGTCGATCCTCAGGCAAACCGGCTGAGAGTACCTACCACTTTCGCACTGGCAACACGCTACGGCGCACATGCCGTAACGGAAAACTTTGACTACATCACAGTATTTCCTTTTGCGCGCCAGCTCATCCTGGAGGAAGGTACCGACTGGCACCGTACCATCCTGGCAGAAGCTGCGCCTGAAGGCTGGGTGGAAACCGGCTCAACCGATTCGTCGGAAGGTGAAATCACCTTTGATGAGGAAAACGACGTTTCAGGCCCGATAAGTGTTGCCGTGGCATTGAGCCGGGTGGTGGAAGATCGCGAACAGCGGATCATCGTGGCGGGCAGCGGGCATTTTCTGGCCAATGGCTATCTCGGTAATGGTGGCAATCTGGATCTGGGCATGAACATGATCAACTGGCTCGCCGGTGATGAAGCGTTTATCCCGATTCAGCCACGTGCCACCCTCGACAGCCAGCTGGCGCTGAGCGAACTGCAATTGACCCTGATCGTCACTGGCTTCCTTATCATCTTGCCGCTAGTGTTTCTTGTCAGCGGAATTTTTATCAACTGGTACCGCAAGCACAGATGACGTGCGATCCGGTCTCTGCCGCTCATTGCTGGCTCCTGCCCGATCATGCCGGAATTACCTGAGGTCGAAATCACCCGGCGCGGAATCGACACCCATCTGGCCGGCAGGGTCATCACGCAGATCAGCATTCGCAATCCCGTTCTGCGCTGGCCGGTATCTGCCGGGTTGATTGCCCTGTTACCCGGACAGCGGATCAATGCAATCGCCCGGCGAGCCAAATATCTGCTGTTTGCCTGCAGCAGAGGAACGCTCATCATGCACTTGGGCATGTCCGGCAATTTGCGTGTGCTGCCTGAATCGACTCCACCACAATTGCACGATCATTTCGATCTGCAAGTGGACAATGGAATGATGCTGCGTTTTCGTGATCCGCGGCGGTTTGGCGCCATCCTGTGGTGGGATGGCGATATTCATCAGCATCCGCTATTACAGAAACTGGGTCCCGAACCTTTGAACGATGATTTCGATGGACAGTTTCTGTATACAAAAACACGAGGGCGCAACGCCAGTATCAAGGAAGTGCTCATGAACCAGCACATCGTGGTCGGTATAGGCAACATTTACGCCAATGAAGCTTTGTTTCACGCCGGGATTTCCCCTCTGGCCGCGGCTGGCAGTCTGAATACCATGCAATGCGAACGGTTGGTTGATGCTGTCAAGGCGACTCTGCTGCGTGCAATCAAGGCTGGAGGAAGCAGTCTGCGTGATTTCACTGATTGTGAAGGCAGTCCGGGTTATTTTCAGCAGCAATATTGGGTGTACGGGCGAGCCGGCCAGTCATGCCGGCAATGCGGAGAGCTTGTGAGTAAAACACGACAGGGCCAGCGGTCCACTTTCTTTTGTGCACGGTGTCAGCACTAAAAAATCAGTCAGCTTCAATCAAACTCCATGCTGCTGCAGCCAGGTGTCCAGCAGCTGGCGCAATGCTTCGATCGGACGATAGCCTGTAGTAATCAGATAGCGATCTGTTCCGCTTTCAACCACAAGCGCTGGAAATCCACTTATTCCCCATTGTGCCACACGCTGAAAACCTGCCAGTGTCCGCTGTTTCGCCTCATCAGATTGAAATACCGGAGTAAATCGTGATTCCGGTATGCCCAGATCTACTGCAAGTTTTTTCAAAATGGCAAGTTGCGCAACATCTTCCTGCCCGACATAAAAAGCACGCTGTATCGCGGCAAAAAAAGGAAATACCTTTTCCGGTTCGATCAGTGAAACACTGACGACACCCCGGCAGGCAGGTTCGGTGTCGTAAATGAAACCTTCCGGCAAAGCATTTTCAAATGTAAAAGGCTGGCCAGTAGTGGTATGTACCGAATGCCAGTGATGCAGGATTTGTGCTCTTTTTTCCGGTAAAAGCGGCGTGTTCGTTCCCGGCCGCAATCCACCCGGCATTATCTTCACCGTTAAAAATGCTGAATATTCCTGCCGGATGTTCTCGATTACCGGTGCAAACCCCCAGCACCATGAACACATGGGGTCGGCTATATACCACAGAACCGGTTTTTCCATGGCCATTAGCCAAGAATGTCAGGCTGCGCTGCGGGATGCCCGTTTACGTTCGTGTTCCAGCAGGAAGCGTTTACGGATGCGAATGCTTTTCGGCGTAATTTCAACCAGCTCGTCATCTGCGATGAATTCGATGGCTGATTCCAGCGTCAACTGAATCGGCGGTGTCAGCACCACTGCCTCGTCATGGCCGGATGCCCGGATATTGGTCAGTTGCTTGCCCTTGATCGGGTTAACAACCAGATCATTCTCACGGCTGTGGATACCAATGACCATGCCTTCATACAATGGCTCTCCGGGGCTGACGAACATACGTCCGCGTTCCTGCAGCTTCCACAGCGCGTAGGCCACCGCCTCGCCCATTTCTGCTGAAATCAGCACCCCGTTTTTGCGTGAGGCCATATCTGGCCGCATTGGTGCATATTCATCAAAAACATGACTCATGATGCCGGTACCACGCGTCAGCGTCATAAATTCCGACTGGAATCCGATCAGGCCGCGTGCGGGAATACGGTAATCCAACCTGACCCGACCGCGCCCGTCAGTCACCATATCCAGCAGGTCACCACGGCGTGTTCCCAGCGCTTCCATTACCGCGCCCTGATTGGCTTCATCGATATCGACGGTCAGGACCTCGAACGGTTCACACTTTTCACCATCAATTTCACGGATCACCACCTTGGGACGGGACACCGCCAGTTCATAACCTTCCCGGCGCATGTTTTCGAGCAGAATCGTCAAATGCAATTCGCCGCGGCCGGAAACGAGAAACGAGTCGGTTTCACCGGTTTCTTCCAGCCGCAACGCAACATTGGTCAGCAGCTCCTTTTCAAGACGTTCACGCAACTGGCGGCTGGTAACGAATTTACCTTCCTTACCTGCAAAAGGCGAGGTGTTGACCTGAAAATTCATCGAAAGCGTCGGTTCATCGACTACCGGCATCGGCAATGCCTCCGGATGATCGATATCCGCCAGGGTCGTTCCGATACCAAGTTCATCGATACCGCTGATCAGCACAATGTCACCGGCCACGGCTTCGCTCAGCTGGATCCGATCCAGCCCGCGAAATCCGGATACCTGATTGACACGTGCTTTTTTCGGTGCCCGCTCACCTGTCAGCACCATGACTTCCTGCCCCGGCTTCAAGCAACCACGATTGATCCTTCCAATACCGAGACGTCCGACGAAACTCGAATAATCGAGCGCACTGATCTGCAGCTGCAGCGGCTGGTCGGGATCACCCACCGGCGCCGGAACATGTTTGAGTATCATGTCGAACAGCGGGCGCATGTCGCTGCCAGGCTGATTGGCATCCAGCGTGGCATAGCCGTTGAGTGCAGAAGCATAAACCACCGGAAAATCGAGCTGCTCCTCAGTAGCATTCAATTTATCGAACAGATCGAACGTCTGGTTCACAACCCAGTCCGGCCGTGCGCCGGGACGGTCGATTTTGTTGACGACCACGATCGGACGCAAACCGGAAGCCAGTGCTTTACGGGTCACGAACCGGGTTTGCGGCATGGGACCCTCAACGGCATCCACCAGCAGCAGCACGCCATCCACCATCGACAGTACGCGCTCGACCTCTCCACCGAAATCGGCATGGCCCGGCGTATCCACGATATTGATATGTACGCCCGCGTAGTCGATTGCACAATTCTTGGAAAAAATCGTGATTCCGCGTTCGCGCTCGATATCATCCGAATCCATCACTCGTTCAGCAACAGTCTGGTGAGCGGCGAAGGTGCCGGCCTGGTGCAGCAGCTTATCCACCATCGTGGTCTTGCCATGGTCCACATGGGCGATAATGGCGATATTACGGAGCAGGCGTGTCATAATTGAAAGTTCCTCGGCAGTCGGTCTGGACGATTCCAGACAAACTGTGAATTATATCAGTGATCGAGCTGCCCGATTGACCGGGGTCTCATCTGTTTGCGGCAGAATTCATTCAAAACCCGGAAAAACATGTTCACAGGAATTATCGAAGCAGTTGGCAATATCCGACACGTCCATCCGGAAAAGGATGCAGTACGTATCTATATCGATCCCGGTAAACTGGATCTGGCGGATGTCGCCATTGGCGACAGTATTGCTGTCAATGGCGCCTGCCTGACCGTCACTGCATTTGAAGAGGGATGCTTTACCGTCGATGTCTCCGGTGAAACCCTGAGCTGCACACATGGGCTGGATATTCCCGGCAATCCGGTCAATCTGGAAAAAGCGCTGCGGTTCTCCGACCGGCTGGATGGTCATCTGGTCAGCGGCCATGTGGAAGGGGTCGGCGAGGTCGTGGAATTTACGCAGACGGGTGATCGCTGCCTGCTGGCAATCGAATTGCCTACGCAACTGCTCAAATACGTCATCCCCAAAGGTTCAATCACGGTCGATGGTGTCAGCCTCACTGTAAATCAAATAGAGACCGGACGGGTTGAAATCAACCTGATCCCCCATACATTGGCCAATACGACTTTCGGGCAGTTTAACCCTGGCAGGAAAGTGAATCTGGAAACCGATATGATAGCGAAATACGTGGCACGTTTACTCGATCAGGCCCAAGGCAGACAACCATGACGATTTCCTCGACTGAAGAAATTCTGGCAGATTTCAGAAATGGAAAAATGGTTATTCTGATCGATGAGGAAGATCGCGAGAATGAAGGTGATCTGGTGCTGGCTGCCGACTTTGTCACACCCGAAGCGATCAACTTCATGGCTCGATATGGCAGAGGACTGATCTGCCTGACATTGACGGAAGAACGCTGTCATCAGCTCAAACTGCCTATGATGGTGGCAGACAACCATTCACCACTTGGCACCAATTTCACCGTTTCCATCGAGGCGGCAACGGGTGTGACGACCGGTATTTCCGCCGCCGACCGAGCCCGCACCGTTCAGGCAGCCGTCAAAACCGATGCCAGACCGGAAGACCTGGTTCAACCGGGTCATATTTTCCCGCTCAAGGCACAGAAAGGGGGTGTACTGGCGCGTGCCGGCCATACCGAGGCAGGCTGTGATCTGGGACGTCTGGCAGGTTTGACTGAAGCTGCAGTGATCTGCGAGATTTTGAAAGAAAATGGCGAAATGGCACGATTGCCGGATTTGATCGAATTTGCCGGCAAACACACTCTCAAGATCGGGACGATTGCTGATCTCATCCATCATCGCAATCTCACGGAAAGTCTGGTATCACGTTTTGCCGAGCGTCCCCTGCACACTGCCCACGGCGAATTCAGGCTGATTGCCTACCATGATAAGATTGCCGGTGTAACTCATATCGCGCTGGTAAAAGGCACATGGAATACCGGTGAGGAAGTACTGGTGCGAGTGCACGAACCTCTGTCGGTGATCGATCTGCTGGAAGCCGATGATCACAGCCACTCCTGGAGCATTCATGACGCCATGGCGGTCATTGCACAAGCCGGGAAAGGAGTGGTCGTGCTGCTGCACCGCAAGAATGATGCCAGTGTGCTGACCGACCGGATTTTGCGAGCCAGGCCGCGGCAACCGGACAAACCCGTGCCGGATCTGCGCCAGCATGGTATCGGCGCGCAGATTCTCAAGGACCTCGGAGTCAGTAAAATGCGCCTGCTGGCCACTCCCCGCCGTATGCCCAGCATGACCGGTTTCAGTCTGGAAGTTGCCGGGTATCTGGAACCGGAAAACCGTATTCGCAAGTAAAACCGTTTTTTCTATCAGTAGTCGATAAGCCGATCTCAACAAGGAGGTACACGTTATGTCCTATTATGACAATATCCTGGAAATAGATTCAAACCTCGACGGAAACGGGTTGTGCATTGGTATTGTCATGAGCCGTTTCAATATCGACGTGAGCGAAGGATTGCTCGGAGCCTGCACGGCAGAGCTCACCAGACTGGGTGTACAGGAAGCGGACATCGTTCTGACAACCGTACCCGGCGCACTGGAAATTCCGGTTGCCTTGCAGAAGCTGGCTGAATCGGATCGGTTTGATGCCCTGATCGCCCTGGGTGCGGTAATCCGTGGCGAAACCTATCATTTCGAAGTGGTGGCCAATGAATCGGCACGGGGACTGGCGGCCGTCGGACGGGAATACAACATTCCGATCGCAAACGGTATTCTCACGACCGATGATGAAGATCAAGCGACTGCCCGCATGGCTGAAAAAGGGGGGGAGACAGCGCGTGTCGCGGTAGAAATGGCCAACCTGGTGCTGACCCTCGATGAAATGGATCAATCTGCTCCCACATGATGTCAACCGAAACCGTTCCCCCCGTAAAACGGGTACAAGGCCACAAAGGCTACAAAAACCGTCGTCGTCTGTCACGTGAACTTGCCTTGCAGGGGATCTACCAATGGCAAGTCACCGGAGGTAACGCTCGGGACATTGGTATGCAACTGCAGCAAGTCAGCTTTTTCAGCAAGGCAGATGGCCCCTATTTCTCCGATTTGCTGCAGGGTGTCCTGGAACACGCTGCCGACCTGCAAACGCAGATCCAGCCGCATCTCGATCGGCAAATAGCTGAGCTCAGTCCGGTGGAATGTTCGATTCTCCTGATTGGTACCTATGAAATGGTTTACCGCCCTGAAATTCCCTGTCGTGCCATCATCAACGAAGCCATCGAACTGGCCAAAAGCTATGGCGGAACGGATGGACACAAATACGTCAATGGCGTGCTGGATAAACTGGCCACCCGGTTACGTGCCGTCGAACTCCAGCACCCGCCTGCGCGAAATAAAGATTCCGGTTAAATCATCAGGCAGTCCACCGGCGCCGAACCCGTCGACAGTCTTCCTGCCGTACTTACGATAAGCGGCCATGAACTCAGAGTTTGATGTAATCGATCGCTACTTTACCCGTCCCAGGCGTAATGCCTTGCTTGGGCCGGGTGACGACGCCGCGCTGATTGCCTGCAAACCGGGAATGGATTGGGCGATATCGGTCGATACTCTGGTTGCAGGTCGACATTTTTTTCCCGATGTCGATCCTGCCACGCTGGGGCATAAAGTGCTGGCCGTCAATCTTTCCGATATGGCCGCCATGGGTGCCACACCATGCTGGGCAACCCTCTCCCTGACTTTGACCAAAACACTCGCGCAGGATGATATCTGGCTAAAGGCTTTTTCCAGCGGATTTTTTGCACTGGCCGACCAGTACCAGGTCGAACTGATCGGGGGAGATACGACAGGTGGTCCGCTCAATATCAGCGTACAGATCATCGGTGAAGTCGAACGGGGAAAAGCCCTCCGGCGCAGTGGTGCCCAACCGGGAGATGATATCTGGGTGTCCGGTCATCTGGGTGACGCCGCTCTGGCGCTGCAATCCCTGCAACAGCACGTGACACTGACAGCGCAGGAAGCCGCACCTTGTCTGGCTGCATTACATACCCCCATGCCTCGCGTCGCCCTTGGAAAAGCACTGGTAAATATGGCACACAGCGCCATCGATATTTCGGATGGCCTGCTGGCTGATCTGGGCCATATTCTGGATCGCTCCGGTGTTGCAGCCACGATTGATTTTGACCACATCCCCCGCTCCCCGGCATTGAAAAATAAACTACAGCCGGAAAACACCGTCACAAATACCACCTGTCAATTAGCCATTGACTGTTTACTGGCAGGCGGTGATGATTATGAGCTGTGTTTCACCGTACCGGAAAGCAAGCGCGATGCTGTCATACAACTGGCACAGGAATCCGGTATCCTGCTTTCCCGCATTGGAAAAATCATACCGGGAAAAGGATTGACTGTTCTCGGTACTGACAGTAACCCGCTAATCTTTAAGAATAAAGGCTATGATCACTTCTCTGCCCGATAATTATTCGCCACAACGTCAAATTCCGATCAAACCGGATATCACTTTCGTACATGTCCGGCTCGCACATTTCATTGCCATGGGCGCCGGTATCGGCCTGATCCGCTACATGCCGGGTACCGCTGGCACTATTGCCGCCTTTCCGTTTTACCGTTTTCTCGATTCAATCATCGAGCCGGTATCGCTGCTGCTGATCATCGATGTTTTTTTCATCATGGGCATCTGGGCATGCGCAGTCACCGGTCGAGCCCTCAATTCACCTGATCATTCCGGCATGGTATGGGATGAAATCGTCGCTTTCATGCTGGTACTGTTTTTCACACCGGATCACTGGACCTGGCAGCTCGCTGCTTTTTTCCTGTTCCGGTTTTTTGATATCGTCAAACCCGCACCCATCGGTTATCTGGATGCCAGACTCAAAGGTGGGCTGGGTGTCATGCTGGATGATTTGCTGGCTGCGTTCTACACGCTGCTTTGCCTCGCTGGCTGGAAATCGATGGTTCTGTTTGAAAGCTACTTTTGAGTACTTACCCAACCGTTCCGGATGACGAAACTCTACTGGAACTTGCTCGGCGAGCCGGAAAGTTACTCGAACAAAACGGATTGAAGCTGGTTTCAGCAGAGTCCTGCACCGGTGGCTGGATCGGGCAGATCATCACCGCCATTCCTGGCAGCTCCGCCTGGTATGACCGTGGCTTCATTACCTACAGCAACTCATCCAAACAACAAATGCTGCATGTACAACCATCCACTCTCACACAATCTGGTGCCGTCTCCGAACAGACAGCCCGGGAAATGGCGCTGGGCGCACTTACTCTGAGCCAGGCACAGGTAGCCGTATCCGTGACCGGCATCGCTGGCCCTGCCGGCGGTTCTGCAGAAAAGCCGGTCGGCACTGTATGTTTCGCCTGGATGCTTGAAAGTGCCTCTGCGACATCGGCAAACAGTAAAATCTGCCGGTTCAGCGGCAATCGCGAAGCTATTCGGCGACAATCCGTCGCCATAGCACTGCAAGGCATGCTCGAATTGCTGGAAAACACTACACCGCTGAATCTTGCCTGACAAAAGCCGGATAAAATATTGCCTGCGGCCATAGTTGGACAGGTAATTGTTCGTGTTACGGATTAATCAGTAATTATCGACGAGTCGATTTAGTACAGTGACAGGAAGGTAGAAACTGGAGATTATTTATGTAACCCCATTTCAGAAAATGGGGTTACGGAGCAGCGGATTGTTTTTATCAGAAATTAAGCTTGATACTGGCCTGATAAAAATTATTGGATACATCACTCTTCACGTCGAATCCACCTGCAAAACGTAAAGCGAGATTTTTCGGCAGACCAAATTCGATGTAAGGACCTACCCAGTTATACACAACGCCTTCCAGGCTGCTGTCTATACGGTTTTTAGCCGCCCAAAGGTGTTCCCAGTGAATTCCGACAGAATTGATCGGTAATGTCTTGCCAAGACCAAACAAGGCGGGTTTTACCCCGACATTGATCCAGTTATGCAAAAAATCCCTGGCACGCGGACCGCGTGTTGCCATGTAGTAAGCAACGTAGAGATTCGCTGCAAAATAATCGTTATCATAATTAACGACCAGATTAGGTACAACCCCTTCCCCAGCACGAATATCTTCACCGACAACCTCAGAAGATAACAGCGAGCCGTTCAGCATCCCGATATTGGGATTGATGCTCAACGTATTGTCAAGAAATCTGAAATTCAGACCAATACCAAACTCTGTCCAGAGCCCCTGTCCGCCCACATTGTTACCACCTGATACCACGCTGCTTTTCCCGAAATTAGGATTGGTCCATAACCACGAGTAGAACGTGAAATCGATATTATCAGCAACTTCATAACCCGCATCTAAGATAGTCTGGAAGCCAAAAAAAGCATCCTGCTTCAGAACTACCCCTCCATGAAACTTATGTTTATCAAATCCGTGGCTATCGCCATGCTCTTCGTTTTCTGAACGTCCCTCAAGATTAGCAATCTTTGCCTCCAAGGCCTCCACTTTCTGCCTGAGCTCCCTGTCTTCCTCGGCAGACACACTTGTTGCAGTACATGCTAGACCCAGAAGCACCAGACCCGCTATCTGCTTTTTCATCGATGAGTACCTTTCTCAATATAAAATTGAAATTATTGTTTTTCCAGGTCAGACAACGTCACTCCCCCTGACCAGAAAAACGATTAACAATATAACTGACCGTAAAATGGCTACCCGTGAACTAATAAACTAATGAACTGTCTGAGTAGTCAGACCGGTAGTTGACTATATTTTTTCTTTTCACTCCACGTTATGAAGTGAAATTTTTTATAACTGATTTAAAAAAACGGGTCAAGGTTTTTCTGCTGGAAATTTAGAGAACTTCTGATCAAATACCACATAGTCGCACATTGTGTTTTGCAAACGGAATGCAAGGCGAGTGAGACAGTGAATGATTGGCTCCTTCACGATGAGCTCGATGCTGCAGTCTGTCTGCAAACTCTGTTAGAATCACCAGCGAAGCCGGTCAGACAGTCGCTGCCTGGTGACAGGGAGAGGAAAGTCCGGGCTCCACAGAGCAGGATGCCGGTTAACGGCCGGCCGCCGTGAGGTGAGGAACAGGGCCACAGAGACGAGCGTATTAAGTTACGGTGAAACGCGGTAACCTCCATCCGGAGCAAGATCAAATAGGCAGATGATGACGCTGCTCGCTGAGTCTGCGGGTAGATCGCTCGAGCACACGGGTAACTGTATGCCTAGAGGAATGACTGTCCACGACAGAACCCGGCTTATCGGCCGGCTTCCCCATGAACAATCTCAACAACAGATTCAGATGGATACAAAAAAGGGACAGATCACTCTGCCCCTTTCTTTTTACAACCGTTTGATTATCTGATCGTTACCGACTAGAAATCGTGGCGTACACCTACGGAGTAAACGTTACGATCAGCGTCGCCCATACCAAGGACTGCAGCATTTCTATCCTTTACCCAGACGCGCTGGTAACCACCAAACAGGCTGGAACGACGGCTCAGATTATGAATCACACCGACAGTGATGTTCTCGACATTACGTTTCGCATAGTATGGATCAACGAATGGATTCACTGAATCACCAGTCTTTTTCGCTGTAGCCATACCGCCTTGTGCAATCAGCATGGTATTACCAATCGTGTAGTCAGCACCCGCAATCCACAGATCACCGTTACCGTTCGGGTTCATAGCGGAGTTACACTGACCGCGACCACCATCCAAGCTATAAGGTCCAACGGCATCACCGAAAGTGGATGCATGGGTACAACTTGCTGCACCACCATACGGATTGGCATTGTACACACGCTCATACTGACCACGCAGACGGAAATCTCCTACGCTGAAGATTGCACCACCACGCCAGATTTGCTCATCCTTAGGTGCAGCACCCAGGAATCCTGCTCCTGATTTTTGGAAAGTACTGACATTATCTCTGGAGTAAGCACCAAACACATCCACGCCAACGGCATCAAACTGTCCGCTATACTTGGCAGCAACTTGGAAATCCCATTCACCGTTCTCACCACCGGCATATGTTAGGTCATTGATACGTGCTGGGTCATTTTTGTCCGCATCGCCCGGCATCAGCAAACCGGCCACGGAGAAACCTTCCACTACCGGTGAGTCAAAACGTATGGCACTGTTGACAAAACCATGGTCGCCTGAACCATAACCATTATCGGATGAAGCCATCAAGCCACCACTACCGTTTGCGTGCAAACTAGTGTAGGCAAATGGATCAATCGTATGGCCACCAGCAAAATCTTTGAGTACCGATTGAACGCGACCAAATTTCAGTTCACCCCATTGATCACCACCCAGTCCTACCCATTGCTCACGAGCCAGGTGTCTATCCTCACCACCACCGGGATTGAGTGAGTACTCGATACGGCCAATGGCACGTAACCCTGCACCCAGATCTTCAGCAATCTGCAGGCCCCAGCGCGATTGCAGCGCATCATCCGCTACAGCAGTTTGCGCATTGAATCCATCGATATCAACAGTTGCATATTCAGCCTGCAAGCGACCGAAAATCGTGACATGTGTACCTTCCGCTGAAGCTGCCAGCGGAGCTGCCAATGCGCCGGCCACTGCCAGTGCCATCAGTCTTTTATTCATTTGAAACTCTCCTTAAAGAAAAATAACCTAGGTCAATAAAGATAGATCGTAATACCGTGCTTCCCACATTCTTCGCTACTTCTGTTCCAACCTGACTGAAAGTGTTACGTGCTTCCTACCTTCCGGTCAGAAGGGTTGAATGGATTGTGCCCAAGCAGAATCTGTTGTGCAACATTAAACAAGCTTTTTACGCTCTTACAGCCAAATTATGTTGCGTTATTGCAACACCCTGGCAATATCCGTAAAATTTCTTTCAACTTGCTGCATAACTCGTGGAACAAATCAGTCAGATATAACAAAGGACACTGAATCGTTACCCGCCACACTTTGTTTGTGGTTCGCAGCTAAAGGCCTGGCAGCGTGACGATGGTACGGATAAACCCGTGGAAATCTGCTGGTATGGCGCTGAATGGTGATGATGTGAAAGCCGAAGTTTTATACGGGTCTCTCCACGCAACACGCTCCTGGCTGCCGATGTCAACTGCAGGGCGATGCGTTCTCCGCCAGCACGATCCTCACCGGCGACAAGATAGTCCAGCGCCAGCAGATGCCTGAAAACGATACGCCACCCTTCGGTACTCAATTCATGGCCGATGCCAAAAGTGCTGATGCAATCGTGCCCCCATTGCCTGACACGATCTGTTCGTTTTCCGGACAGGATATCGATCAGATATTCCATGCCAAAGCACTGGCCCGTCCGGTAGACGCAGGACAACGCCTTCTGGGCAGCGATCGTGACATCCTGAACGGGTATCGTTTCCAGGCAGGCATCACAATTGCCGCACGGCAGACTACCAGTTGGTTCACCGAAATAGTCGAGTAGCGGCTTTCTGCGGCAAACTGTCGTTTCACACAGCACCAGCAGCGCATCCAGTCGGGCGGCCGCTGCTTGTCTGATCGGAGCAGGCAACCGTTCTGTGCCGGATTCGGTCTGGGATCGCAGCCGGATGATGTCGCCGGGCCCGTAAACCATCCAGGCACTGGCCGGCAGACCATCACGCCCGGCACGGCCGGTTTCCTGATAATAGCTTTCGATACTTTTAGGTAAATCCAGATGTGCGACAAAACGTATGTCCGATTTGTCGATACCCAGCCCGAATGCGGAAGTGGCAACCATCACGATACCGTGTCCCTGCAGAAATTTTTTCTGGTGCCGGGTGCGAATGGAGGTTTCCATACCGGCATGGTAGGCAAGTGCCGGTATGTGATTGCTATTGAGCCAGGCAGCTGTTTCCTCGACTTTTCTGCGGGATTGACAATAAACGATACCAGCCTCTCCAGCATGTTGGCTGCGGATGAAGTTCAACAACTGTATCCGGCTATTGGATCGGGCCGTAATACGGTAGCAAAGGTTGGGGCGATCGAAACTACTGATAAAGGAGCGGGCCTGGTGTAAATCGAGACAACGCAGGATATCCGCACGCGTTCTGGCATCGGCACTGGCGGTCAGGGCAATGCGCGGTATTTGCGGAAATTTCTCCGGCAGAATCGACAATTTGCCGTATTCCGGCCGGAAATCATGCCCCCACTGAGAAACACAATGCGCTTCATCAATGGCAAACAGGGCGATGGGGATGCGCTGCAGCAGCGCACGGAACCGAACGGTCAACAGTCTTTCCGGTGCAACGTAGACCAGATCATACTCTCCCGCCAGCATCCTCCGTTCGACAGCCGCCGCCGCTTCAGGTGTCAGCGCTGAATTGAGATACACTGCCCGCACCCCCTGCCGGCACAGTACGGCCACCTGATTCTCCATCAGCGCAATCAGTGGCGAAATGACAATAGCCGTACCCTTTCTCAATAATGCAGGAATCTGGTAGCACAATGATTTGCCACCGCCGGTCGGCATCAGTACCAGGCAGCTATCTCCATTCACCACATGAGTAATGATTTCGGCCTGCTGGCCGCGAAATTCGCTGTAACCGAAAATTTCCCTGAGCAGTGTCTGGGCGTGCGAGATCATTTCTCGCTCATGAAACGCTCCAGATCACGCCGGGCACGTTTGGTGGGTCTGCCTTTACCGGCGTAATGCGGCGGGGTCGGCTGCGATTTAAGGTTTTCTGCCACGGCCTCACGCGCCTGCCGGCTTTCTTCCGTTTCCTGATAAAGCAGGCGAGCTTCAGTGGCGGATCTGCGCTGGTTGGACAACGCCAGCACTTTTACCAAGTAGTGATAAGGCCCGATACGAATAGCAAGCAGGTCACCCGTATTCAGAATCCTGGAAGGCTTGGCTCGCATCCCGTTGACCTGTACCTGCCCGCGTTCGACCGCATCGGCAGCCTGTGAACGCGTTTTGTAAAAGCGGGCGGCAAACAGCCATTTGTCGATACGGAATTTCTCGTCTGCAGACTGTGCACTCTTTTCGGTCATAAGCGAGCAGAAAAGGTTATTAAACGAATCAGCGAATTGCTTTTGTCGAGCAGGGTTGGCTGGATTCTCCCTGCCGGGCAGCAGGATTGTCAAGAAAGGGCGGAAAAATCGATGGAGTAAACCACCTTGACGATCATACCAAGCGAGATGCACCAGGCCAGAATGGCAAAACCGTATTGCAGCTTCGCTTCATCGAAACGATGGGCATATCGTCTGCCCGTCAGCGTGCCGATGACCGTTCCCACAGTAAAAGGCAGGGCAAGCGGCCAGTTCATGAAGCCCATGGATGTGGCCGAAACGACCCCGGTGATAGAAATCAGTGTAGTGATGGCAAGTGCAGTTGCCGTCAGAGATTGCATGGGCAGATTCGATACCTTCCTGAGTGCAGGAATGGTAATGAACCCGCCTCCCACCCCGAGCAGGCCGGACAGAAAACCGGTTGCCACTCCGGAAAACAGCAACCCTTTGGCACAGGGTATGGTCCATATCAGACGGCCACTTTCCAGACTGAGCTGACAGGGCGGGTAAACAGCTTCTTCCGGCGGTGCCGGCTGCGCGGATCGCCTGCCATGGCGGTACATATAGCCGGCTGCAAAAGCCAGCACAGCGGAAAACACTACTGTCAGCAGTGAATCTGGCAGTTGCCGGGCAATCCAGATCCCGGCTGGTGCGACCAGCATACCGGTACTCACGATAAGAGCGGCTGCCCGGTAACGGACGATTCCCTGCATGAAGGCGTTACAGGTGGCAACAGCTGCCGATACAGCGATCGACAGCAGGGCAACCGGTGCAGCTTCCGCAATGGTCGTATGCAGGCCGAAAACCAGTAGTGGAACAGCAATGATGGCGCCGCCTGAACCGGTCAGCCCCAGCACGAGCCCGGTAAAAACACCGGGCAATATCGCCAGCCACTGGATTTCCATGAAAAATTACTTGGTTTCAGTGGAACGCGTCAGCCACTCACGCCCTTTCAGCATACCTTCCCAGTACAGCCACGGGAAAAGTTTGACTTTGAACCACCAGTAGAGCTTTCTGGCAACAGCCGGGTTGAGCGGAAATGTCGGCAGCAGTTTTCCACCGAAACCAAATTCGGCCAGCACCACTTTGCCATTTTCAACCGTAAGCGGGCAGGCACCGTATCCATCGTAAACAGCATGGAATTCCCGACCATCTTTCGCTGCCAGCAGGTTCTCAGCGACAATGACAATCTGTTTTCTGACGGCCGCTGCCGTTTTCGTATTAGGAGAAGAACAAGCATCACCCAAAGAGAAAATATTAGCGAAACGGGTATGTTGCAACGTTTTGGGGTTAACTTCACAGTAACCACTGGCATCTGCCAACGGACTATCACGCAGGAAATCCGGTGCCGCCTGGGGTGGTGTGACATGCAGCATATCGAAGGGTTTATCCACGCGCGTGACTTCCCCCGCTTCATTCTTGATTTCGAAGGTAGCAATTTTTTCCGGGCCGTTGACCTTGACCAGATTGGAATTGAATACCAAATCGGCATGGTATTTACGGACATATTCCATCAACGGCGGAACGAAATCGGCCACGCCAAACAGTACCGCCCCGGCCGAATCGAATTCGACCTCGATTTTATCCAGAACACCCTGGCGCTGCCAGTAATCACAAGACAAGTACATTGCTTTCTGCGGTGCCCCGGCACATTTGATCGGCATGGGGGGTTGTGTAAACAGCGCCTTGCCACCTTTGAGCTGTTGTGTCAGTGACCAGGTGTACGGTGCCAGATCGAATAGGTAGTTGGAGGTGACACCGTTCTTGCCGAGCGTTTCCTGAATACCTTCTATTTTTTCCCAGGCGAGACGAATACCGGGACATACGATCAGCTGCTGATAGCCAATGGTGCGGCCATCGGCCAGATGAACCAGATTGTCATTCGGGGAAAATCCGGACACTTCCGCCTTGATCCACTCAGCACCGTGCGGAACGACATCGGCTGTATTGCGAACGGTTTGATCCACCGCATAAGCACCGCCACCGACCAGTGTCCAGGCAGGTTGATAGTAATGTTTGTCATTCGGTTCGATGATGGCGATACGCAGGGATGAACGCCGGCGCAGCAGGCTGGCAGTGACCCCCAGGCCGGCTGAGCCGCCTCCCACCACCACGATGTCGAAAGCATTATCCCAGTTGCAGGCTGGTGTAACAGGGATCGATTTGCCTGCCGCTTCATCGCGGGAAGACGCAGCCGATGCTGCGGCGGCACCGGTTGCCTCATGTTCCCAGTCACAAGCTGCAGAAATGGTTTCAGCAGGCATGGTGGTTGTACCCACGTCACGACTGTACAACGCGCGAGCGCGATTGCCCGAATTGCAGAAAGCCAGCACCGGCCCGGGCAGGGTTGCCATCAACTGGTGAAAGGCAGAGCATTTTTCATCTGAAACCTGGCCGATTTCAACCGGTAAGTAAGCAAATTGCAATCCCGCGGCTTTTGCTGCCTCTTCCAGCTCCGTGCTGCCGGGCTGATGTTCTCCTCCTTCTCCATCGGGGCGATTACAAATGATGGATTTGTAACCGGCTGCAGCAATTGCTGCTACATCGTCCACACTGATCTGGCCTGAGATCGCTATTTTTTCATCCAGCTTTTTCCAGTTTGTTTCAGAAGCTACACTCATGGTACTTTCTCCTTGTTTAGAGATGAAATTTCTGAGGCTGCCAGTAACAATATACTGGCTGCATGATAGCAGGCAGCATATTCAGGACTCGAACCCCGGACGGAGCCGAACCGTTTACTGTCTGCCGTTGTGAGTGACGTCATCCGGAGAATGATGATGCTCATTCTGACAGTACACACTGAACAGCGTATTCATGATTTGTACCGCTTCCGGACTGGCGAGGCTGTAATAAATATATTTTCCCTGGCGTTCGGTAGAAACGAGTTTTTCATCACGCAATACAGTGAGCTGCTGTGACAGGGTGGGCTGCCGAATGCCAAGTGTCTGTTCCAGTTCGCCGACATTTTTTTTTCCTTGTATCAGTTGACACAGGATCAGCAGCCGGTCTTCATTGGCCAGTATCTTCAGCATGGAGCAGGCTTTGGCTGCGGAAGCCTTTTTTTCCACCATGACCGAGAAATCCGGCTGCGTATATTGGTCCGTCATTTTCTTTCAATATTTCCCGGTTGTCGATAGTTTACATTCGAATCTGACTGACGGTGTTTTTCCAGCCGATCGAAAATGAACATGCCCAGCAGCATGGCGACCACGAATACGATACCTCCAGTATGACCCGATGCTGCCAGAACCAACCCTGGACCAGGACAGATGCCAACCAGCCCCCATCCCATACCGAACAACAGACTGCCCAGGATCAGGCGAAGATCGACGGTGCGGGTTCCGGGCAGATGAACCGGTGTGGACAGCAGCGTCCGGCCGCGCCGTTTTGCTGCTCTGAAGGCAAAAAACCCGATACTTATCGCACCCAGCATGACAAACATCAGCGAGGGATCCCATAGCCCGGTGACATCCAGAAAAGACAGCACTTTTGCAGGATCGGTCATGCCGGACAGTATCAGGCCCAGACCAAACACCAGGCCGGAAAGTAACGCAGTGAACGGTATGAGCATGTTTTCCCTTTCTCAGTGAATGTGTTTTCAACTCAGGGAGTGGCGAACGACGTAAACCACCACCATCCCCATGATCATGAACAAAACTGTCGCTACCATCGAGCGCGGTGAAAGCCGCGACAGACCGCAGACACCGTGGCCACTGGTACAGCCGGAACCATAACGGGTTCCTATCCCGACCGCCAGCCCGGCTAACGCAAGTACAGTATGGCTGGTTTCAATGTGAACCGGCGGTAATTCTCCCAGCCACTGCCATAGCCACGGGGCGAGCAATAATCCGCTGACGAAGGCAGCTCGCCATGCGAAATCTCCTCTACGTAATTCGACCAGTCCGCCGATGATCCCGGATATTCCCGCGATTCGCCCTGTGATGAGCAGCAGCAAAGCCGTTGCCAGGCCAATGATCATGCCACCGGTGAATGCACTGGCAGGGGTAAATGATTGCCAGTCGATCATAAATGTTCTCCTTGACAGATAAAATTATACTAATACATTATATTTATAAACAATATTATTTTTTATATAGTATAATGTACGAATATAAATAATTCAAGGAGCCGATGATGCAACCCAATATCCAAGCATTCTTTGATCCAGTTACGTGGACAGTCAGCTATGTTGTATTCGACAAGCCAGGTGGGCACTGCGCCATTATCGATCCGGTGCTCGACTACGACCCCAAGTCCGGAAGAACCAAGCATCATTCTGCCGATGTGCTGATCAAATTTGTACATTCGAAAGAACTGACAGTAGACTGGATTCTCGAAACTCATGCCCATGCCGACCATCTTTCCTCTGCTCATTATCTTCAGCAGGAGCTGGGTGGAAAAGTCGCTATTGGCAGCCGGATTTCAGGCGTGCAGCAGGTATTCAAGAAACTGTTCAACATGGGGCCGGATTTCCAGCCGGATGGCTCACAGTTCGATCATCTGTTCGACGATGGGGATACCTTTGAAGTAGGTGAGCTGAAAGGCAGGGCCATTTTTGTGCCTGGACATACACCGGCTGATATGGCCTACCAGTTCGGGGATGCGATTTTTATCGGCGATACGATGTTCATGCCGGATGTGGGAACGGCCCGTGCTGATTTCCCTGGCGGGGATGCCCGGCAGCTTTATCGTTCCATTCGTAAACTGCTGGATCATTATCCGCCGGAAACGAGGCTGTTCATGTGTCACGACTATCCGCCCGGCGATCGCCCGATACAGTGGGAGAGTACAGTTGCTGAACAACGAGCACACAACATTCATGTGCACGATGGTATCAACGAGGACGGATTCGTTGCGATGCGCACCGCGCGTGATGCTACTCTGGAAATGCCGGTGCTGATCCTGCCATCTGTTCAGGTCAACGTGCGGGCGGGACAAATGCCGCCCGCCGAAGATAACGGTAGGGTGTATCTGAAAATACCGATCAACGTGTTGTAAACCAGTTTATACAACCCCCCGGCCAGTTTCAGGGTCGGGAGAACCATGGTTACCAGTAGCGAACATTGCCGGTATCGATATGAATGAAATTCGACTTCGGATAATAGCCAACTCCGCCGGCATGCATCGACATTGCTGCCCGGCGCAAAACATGGAGCGGGACACCGGGCAGGCGGATGTCGATTGCCTTGCCCTGCATGTGCAGACTGTTCTTGGCTACCCCATGACTTTGTACCGAGAGAGCAGCATTGGTGGCCGGTGAGCGATATCCCGAAACTACTTGGAATTCCTTTGAATTTCCAGTCTTGTGATGCAAGTGCTGCATCAGATCGAGTAATCTCGGATCGATCCGGTGAATATCGCCGGATCGATGATCACGTAACACTTTTTCAATCATTCGCAGCGCTTCGGGGATGTATTTTCCCCGCTCCCAATAGGCGGTTCTGACTCGCTCACCTGTATGCAGGTTCAGCAAAGACACCCGTTTTTCATAAACGCGGGAATAAGCCGCATTGGCTGCCGGCATGGCAAGCAGTGCGCAGGCACCCAGACCGGCCTGCAGCAGCCGGCGGCGGGTGGCACCCTGTTCAGTGAGCATTTCCAGATTATCAGTAATGATAAGTTTGGACATTGTTATCCTCCATGGTCGTGCCAGATTTAAAAAGATTGTGACAGGTGCGGCTCCGGCTGCAGCCAGCGGGCATAAGCCAGTGCCCGTTTATCGCGCCCGTAGACATCAGCTGAAAAGTGGACTTCACCCTGCCCGTCACTCCAAGCGGTCAGATACAACAAATAAACAGGAATCGGTTCAGGTAAATGCACGGTTTGTGTCTTACCGCTATCGATTTTCTCCAGAATATTGGCTTTTTCAAAAGATGGCCCCAGTACGAATTCCGCCAGTTGCATCGGTTTTTCCAGACGGATACAGCCTGAACTGAAGGTGCGGATATCCCTCTGGAACAGCGATTTCGAAGGGGTATCGTGCAGATAGATGCTGAAAGGATTGGGAAACATGAACTTGATCGTGCCAAGCGCATTCCTTTTACCGGGATCCTGCCGCAGAACATAGGGAAACGACCGGCTGAACGCGTGCCAGTCAATGGCATCGGGATCCAGCTCAAGTTCGTAATGATAATCGGAAAACACCCGAATCCCTTCGGAAACGAAATAATCCGGATTGTGTTTCTGCTTTGGCAACAAATCCTTACTGGCGATACTTGCGGGTACGTTCCAGTACGGGTTGAGAACCAGGTGCGAAATCCGGCTGTTGAAACTTGGTGTTGAGCGATAGTCACGCCCGACCACGATACGCATGTTCAGCACGCGCACATTATTCCGGATTGCCGCCAGATTGAACCCGGCGATGTTGACCAGGATGTAGCGATTGCTGAATTCCCTGGGTAGCCAGCGCAACCGTTCAAGTGTAATGCGCAGCTGCTGAATATGTTCGACCGCTGTCATGTTCATGGCTCGTCGGGTATTTTTACCGACGACACCATCGGTATTCAGTCCATACTGATACTGAAAGGCTTTGATCGCTGTTTCCAGCTGGTCATCGTACAGCTCGCTGTCGTCACTGGCGATGTCATATTCCGGCTTTTCAAAAACAGAGTACGCTTCCCTGATACGCTGACGGATCAACGGGATGGCCGCGTGTCTGGTTCGGGGATGAATCGAGGGAATATCATCCGGTATTCGCGTCCATACCGTACTGGCAGCAACCAGAATACGCAACCTGACCAGCAACCGTTTGAGCGTGTGATATTGCGGCATATTGGGTGGCAAGCTCGCCAGCACCTGTTCCAGTTGTTCTGCTGAATCCACGGAAATAATACTTTGCTGCAGGAAATTCACCGGGTCGAGCCGTCGCTGTGGAACGTACCAGTCGGGATCAGCCAAGGTAGCCGTCAGCCGGCCATTGGACAAGTCATGTACCAGCGCCAGCAGGGACCGGGTCGTACCCAGTTCGAGCGGAAGGGAAACCTGATCGGGAGATTCCACACGCCACCGGCGTAACGTTTCGATATGGTAATCACTGCTTGCCAAGCCCTCTTCATCGGCTCGTCCGATAAAGGTCAATGCTGTATCCAGTAACACACCAGAATCTTCTTTCAGAGCCCAGATCGGCTGATAGTCGCGTTGTGCGTAAAAATGCCGCAGCTTTATCAGTTCCGCTTCATTCACTCCCTCCCAGGCGTTTTTTGCCAGCTGCTCACGTATTGCGTCTGCACTGACCGTTACAGGCCGGTTTTCCGCAGCAGCAGACAGAACAGTGAGTGCAAAACAGAAAAAGACCAGATACTGTGCAATGGCCAAATAGTTGAGTCGAAACTCGCTAACGCCTTGATCAAACGATAAGAAAGCTTTCCTGGATTTCTGGTGTAAAGGGGTCATCAATCGGATGGATTTTTCTCCGGATCCGGAGAAATTTTTAAAGATTTTTCGTGAAGTTACTTTTTAACATACCTTGCCCGAATTCATAAAGCAGAAACAGAGGGTGAATCCGAAAACCATCAACTGATAATGAGATTAATAATTGTATTTAAAACGATTCTAATATGGCAAAACAGATGGTATGCAATAAGACAACCTTCTGCAGAAAACTTCATTATACTACTCATTCGGCAGGTAAGCGGAGCCTGCACCCACTCAAAGATAAAACCGTTTGCTTTTCAGTCACAATTAACTGTTTGTTTTTCCTCCAGATTTTTCCGTGTTTTCCGAAATATTTTTCGGCATTCAGGCTCATTTCATCTATACGTCATGCAGAAAATAGAAACTTTCTGGCATTTCTGTCTCAAGCATTTCAAGCAGGAATTGAACGGACAGCAATTCAATACCTGGATCAAGCCGCTCAAGCTGGAAGTCTGTCCGGATGAGAAAAACACGCTGATCCTGATTGCACCCAACCGTTTCGTGCTGCAGTGGATCAAGGATAATTTCGTTACCCGTATCGACGAAATGGCGCAGGATCATTTCAACGAAAGAATCAGCTTCAGGCTGGAATTGCGGGAACCAGCCGAAAGCGAAGCTCAGACAGCCAGGACCTCAGCGCAGAAAAACAGAGAGGACAAAAAACCGGCAGCGGAAAAAACACAAGGTGTCACAAGCAGAAAAACCAACCCCAGTCAGCTCAACGCCAGTTTTACCTTTGATGCGTTCGTTACCGGTAAAGCCAATCAACTGGCGCGTGCAGGTGCCATTCAGGTGGCAGAACGGCCAGGTATCGCCTACAACCCTCTGTTCATTTACGGTGGCGTCGGGCTGGGTAAAACTCATCTGATGCAGGCGATTGGCAATTATGTGCTGGAGCTGGATGCAGGTGCCAAAATCCGTTACGTCCATGCCGAAAAATACGTATCAGACGTGGTCAGTGCCTATCAGCATAAATCGTTCGACAAATTCAAACTTTACTATCACTCGCTCGATCTGCTGCTGGTGGATGATGTCCAGTTTTTCAGCGGTAAAAACCGAACACAGGAAGAATTCTTTTACGCTTTCAACGCACTGATCGAAGCCCACAAGCAGGTGATCATTACTTCGGATTGTTACCCGAAGGAGATCTCCGGACTGGAAGAACGGCTGGTATCGAGATTCGGCTGGGGGTTGACCGTAGCAATCGAACCTCCTGAACTGGAAATGCGCGTGGCCATTCTGCTGAAAAAAGCACTCGCTGAAAAAATTGAGCTGGACGAAAATACTGCCTTTTTTATCGCCAAGTATATCCGTTCCAACGTACGCGAACTGGAAGGTGCGCTGAAGCGGGTTCTGGCATTTTCGCGCTTTACCGGTCATTCGATTTCTCTCGATCTGGCCAAAGAGGCGTTAAAAGATCTGCTGGCAATCCAGAACCGGCAAATTTCGATTGAAAACATTCAAAAAACCGTAGCGGATTACTACAAAATCAAAGTGGCCGACATGTATTCGAAGAAACGTGTCCGGACCATCGTCCGTCCCCGGCAAGTAGCAATGGCGATTGCCAAGGAACTGACACAACTGAGTCTGCCGGATATCGGTGAAGCCTTTGGTGGAAGAGATCACACCACCGTACTGCACGCCCACCGGAAAATTATCGAATTACGTACTTCCGACCCCGGAATAAACCGGGATTTCAACGCATTGATGCACATCCTGCGTGGATGACACCCTACTGTAAAAAAACTGAATGATTTGTGGATAACCTGAATAAAATTCCGACTGAAAAATTTCATCCACAATTCATCCACAGGCCATACCGAAACCATACAAGACTAATCATTAATGTAACTATATAATACATAAGATATTTTTTTACTTGTTCCGATTTATATCGCTGATTAACTATTATTTAATCTTTTAATTAAATGAAATTAACAATAACCGACCGGGATCTGCTGTTCAAACCGCTGCAGACAGTCAGCGGCATTGTGGAACGCAGGCATACCCTGCCGATACTCTCGAATACCCTGATCGAAATCAGGAACGGACAATTGACACTGGTTACTACCGATCTGGAGATAGAAGCCGAAGCAACTTCCAATATTCCTGAACTGGAAAACCAGGGTGCCTTGCAGACAACCGTTTCTGTCAGAAAACTGCAGGACATATTGCGCGCACTGCCATTGGGCGCAGCTATCGAACTGACCCGGTCAGAAAACCGCTTACAGATCGTTTCCGGAAAAAGCCGCTTCAGTCTGCAACTGCTTCCGGCAGAAGACTTTCCAAGGATGATCCGCGACAGTGAGCCTTGCAGTGCGACATACACATTGGCACAGCGAGTTCTCAAAAAACATCTGCAACGGGTGGCACATGCCATGGCGCAGCAGGATTTGCGTTATTACCTGAACGGACTGCTGTTACTGATCGAGGACAATAAATTGACGCTGGTGGCTACCGACACTCACAGGCTGGGGATAACCTCGATCGATCTGGACGGAAATTTCGAAAAATCCGAAACCATCGTTCCGCGTAAGACGGTACTGGAACTGATCAGACAACTGGAAGACAGCGATAAACCGGTCATCGTCGAGATTTACCCGAAAAAGGTATGCTTTCGTTTTTCGGATGCTGTGCTGGTCTCAAAGGTGATTTCAGGAAAATTTCTCGATTTCAGACGCGCAATTCCGCAAACCAGCGTGTTCCAATTTGACGTCAACCGGCTTGATTTCCTCCATGCACTCCAGCGTACCGCGATCATTTCCAGCAGCAACGATCTGTTTCGCAATGTCCATCTGAACATTACCAACGGAAAACTGAACATTTCAGCCAAAAACAAGGAGCAGGAGGAAGCACAGGAAGAAATAGACATCGTTTATTCGAATGAGACGATCGACACCAGTTTCAACATCGTTTACCTGATGGAAGTGCTAAACAACCTGGACAGCGAACAGATCAGGTGTTCGTTCGAGAGCATGCAAAGCGCCATTCTGATCACATTGCCGGATGACGAGCAGTTCAAGCATGTTTTGATGCCGATGCGTGAATAATTCACATTTAGCTGCCTTACCGGAATTACGAGAGAGAAAACTGCAAGCATGAACACAAATCAACCCGAATCTGCCAAAAAAACTGATAACAGCCATCGCGACTACAACTCGGACAGCATCAAAATTCTGAAAGGGTTGGATGCTGTACGCAAACGCCCCGGAATGTACATCGGTGATACCAGCGATGGTACCGGTCTGCATCACATGGTATTCGAGGTAGTCGACAATGCCATTGATGAAGCCCTGGCCGGCTATTGCGATGATATCTCTGTCATCATTCACGCTGACAATTCTGTCAGCATCCATGACAACGGTCGTGGTATTCCTACTGACATCAAACAGGATGATGAACTAAAACGTTCAGCAGCTGAAATCGTCATGACAGAGTTGCACGCAGGCGGAAAGTTTGATGACAATTCCTACAAGGTATCCGGCGGGTTGCACGGTGTGGGAGTTTCTGTGGTAAATGCTCTGTCCGAATGGCTGCGCCTGACCATTCGCCGCAACGGCAATGTTTACCAGATGGAGTTCCGGGAAGGTGTTGCCGTTGCTCCCCTGAAAGTGACCGGCCAGACTGAAAAACACGGGACCGAAGTCCATTTTCTCGCCAGCCAGTCGGTCTTTGGCGATATTACCTATCATTACGATATTTTTGCCAAGCGGTTGCGTGAGCTCTCCTTTCTCAACCATGGCATCAAGATCAGGCTGGCCGACCAGCGCGATGACCGGGAAGAAGTTTTTGCCTTCACCGGAGGTATCCGCAATTTCGTCGAATACATCAACCGCAGCAAAACCGTGCTGCATCCCAGTATTTTTTATGCCAAAGGTCTGAAAGACAATATCACCGTCGAAATTGCAATGCAGTGGAATGACAGTTATGCCGAACAGGTGCTGTGCTTCACCAACAACATTCCACAAAAGGATGGCGGTACTCATCTGACTGGGCTGCGTGCGGCCATGACACGGACACTCAATAATTACATCGAAAAAAATGAACTGGCCAAAAAGGCCAAGGTTGATACGACTGGCGATGATATGCGTGAAGGAATAACCTGCGTTCTGTCAGTCAAGCTGTTCGAACCCAAGTTTTCTTCCCAGACCAAGGAAAAACTGGTGTCATCGGAAGTACGCCCGGCAGTCGAGGAAATCGTCGTGCAGAAGCTTTCAGATTTCCTGCTGGAAAATCCAAACGAAGCTAAAACCATCTGCAACAAGATCATCGAAGCCGCCAGAGCACGGGAAGCCGCCAGAAAAGCTCGTGAGCTGACTCGTAGAAAAGGTGTACTGGACAGCATGGGTTTGCCTGGAAAACTGGCAGACTGTCAGGAAAAAGACCCTAAATTATGTGAGCTCTATCTGGTGGAGGGTGATTCTGCCGGTGGTTCCGCCAAGCAGGGACGTGATCGAAAATTCCAAGCCATCATGCCACTCAAGGGAAAAATACTTAACGTTGAAAAATCCCGTTTCGACAAACTGATTTCTTCTCAGGAGATCGTGTCGCTGATAACGGCACTGGGAACCGGTATCGGCAAGGATGAATACAATCCAGACAAACTGCGCTATCACCGTATCATCATCATGACTGACGCCGACGTGGACGGGTCACATATTCGCACCTTGCTGCTGACCTTTTTCTATCGGCAAATGCCTGAGCTGATCGAACGCGGGCATATTTATATCGCACAGCCTCCTCTGTACAAAATCAAGCATGGCAAACAGGAGCGTTATCTGAAAGATGATTACGAACTCAAGCATTACATACTCGGCCTGGCTTTGGTGGGTGCAGAACTGCATACCGGGGCGAATAATCCGCCGATCACCGGTGAAGCGCTGGCCAGAATTGCAGATGAATATCTTCTGGCGGAAACGGTGATTGAACGGATGAGCCGCCTGATCGATCGTACGGTCATGTATGCGCTGCTCAAACAGCCGGATATCGACCTGAGCTCTGAAACCAGTGCCAGGGACAGTGCTGCCAGACTGGCCATTTTGCTGGATGATGTCGAAATTCTTGCCGAGTACGATGAGAATTTTGAGCGCTATCGCCTCAAGATCATTCGTAAACAACACGGCAATCTGCGTACCAGTTATCTGGACGATGATTTTCTGCAAAGTGGTGACTTCGCCAGAATCAGGCAGGCTGCGCAGATATTGCATGGTCTGATTGGAGAAGGAGCAAAAGTCAAGCGAGGTGAGCAGGAAATATCTGTTCGAGAATTCAAGGAAGCGCTGGAATGGCTGCTGGAAGAAACGAAAAAAGGCATTACCATTCAGCGTTACAAGGGGCTGGGTGAAATGAATCCGGAGCAGTTGTGGGAAACTACCATGGATCCGGGCAATCGCCGTCTGTTGCGTGCGCAGATCGAGGACAGTATCCTGACCGATGAAATTTTTACTACCCTGATGGGGGATGTAGTCGAGCCTCGCCGGGCATTCATCGAAAGCAATGCCCTGCGTGCAAGGAATATCGATATTTAGGCAGTTTACCGGGGGATTGTCATGTCAATAGAGCCTGATGGAACAGTGAACCGGCCAGAGGAAAACATTCACCTGCTTCAGCTGCATGATTCACCCGTCATGCGCTGGCTGTACCTGAGTATAGGCATGACAGCCCTGTTCATGGGCATATTGGGCATATTTCTGCCGATATTACCGACGACCCCTTTCATTTTACTGGCGGCCGGTTGTTTTGCACGCAGCTCCGAGCGTTTCCACAGCTATTTACTCAACCATCGTATTGCCGGTCCGATCATCCGGGAATGGTGTGAGTACCGCAGCGTGGCGCGCCACGTCAAGCGCTGGGCGTATCTGGTGATGGCGCTGTCTTTCGGGAGCTCGATTTTGATCGTTTCTTCCTGGTGGTTGAAAGGTATGCTGGCCTTGCTGGCCATGATTTTGTTTACGTTTATCTGGCGGCTGCCTGTACGGGATCAGAGCAGGTAAATCGTTCATATATGACGTTATAAACCGTTGTTTCCAGGTTTTTCTCGCCGATGGAAAAAGTTCGCCTGTCCAAACTGATGTCCGCCCGGGGGATATGTTCACGCAGGGAAGCAGATGTTTACATCGAGCAGGGCTCGGTGTATGTAGATGGTCAGCCGGTTCGTGAACTGGGGACGAAGATTTATCCCTGGCAGGAAATCGTGCTCGATCGAGCAGCCCAGATCAGACAGAATCAGCAAGTGACGATTTTACTGAACAAACCGGTCGGTTATGTATCCGGCCAGCCCGAACCTGGCTACAAATCCGCTATCAGTCTTGTCAATAATGATTCCCACTTTCATCAGGATCGTTCGTCTTTGAGGTTTGTACCACAGCACCTCAAAAATATCGCACCGGCTGGCCGGCTGGATATCGACTCACAAGGATTGTTGGTGTTTACCCAGGATGGTCGCATTGCCAAACAATTGATCGGAGAATATTCGCAAATCGAAAAGGAATACCTGGTACGGGTAAGCGGTAATTTGACACGGGAGGGACTGGCGTTGCTCAACCACGGCTTGCAGCTCGATGGCCAGGCATTGAAACCAGCCAAGGTAAGTCGCTTAAACCAGGATCAGTTGCGTTTTATTTTACAGGAAGGAAAAAAGCGGCAGATCCGGCGGATGTGCGAACTGGTCGGATTGAACGTGACCGGACTGAAACGCGTGCGAATTGGTCAGATCAGACTGGCTGATCTGCCGGAAGGCAAATGGCGTTATCTCGGAAAGAATGAATCATTTTGAGGATACGGGAACCTGGTCCGACCCCATATCAATCGAAACAATTATTACCGGAGCCATTATTCTTGACAAAATCGGAAGGGTCTCTATAATCACCCGTCTGTCGAGAGGCGAATCCGGTTTGGTCTGGTATCGTTTGCGGGAATAGCTCAGTTGGTAGAGCGCAACCTTGCCAAGGTTGAGGTCGCGAGTT
>ENA-UOUJ01000065-UOUJ01000065.1-activated-sludge-metagenome-genome-assembly--contig:-NODE-65-length-92505-cov-42.881860_pt1 | contig 92505 bp, 72 predicted proteins | sample MGYA00249839_ERZ747224 | MGnify/ENA primary metagenome ERZ747224 (study PRJEB28782, sample SAMN03220277) | activated sludge metagenome | biome: wastewater; feature: sewage sludge; material...
GAGAACCGAGAACCGAGAACCGAGAACCGAGAACCGAGAACCGAGAACCGAGAACGAAGACGCTCGAAGGCGGCGTAGCTGACTTACGTCGTCTTGCGCTTTCCGATCAGCCCTGTAGCCAGCAATGTCCCGAACAGAACGGTACTCATACCGATCAGCATCTGTGCGGTCAGGGCCTCGTCCAGCAGCAAGGCACCCCACAACACCCCAAAAGGCGGCACCAAAAAGGTCACCGTAATGGTTTTGGAGGGGCCGACATTGGACAGCAGGCGGTAAAAAATCAGGTAAGCGACTGCTGTACACAGCAAGGATAAGGACAGCGCAGCCCCCCAGGCATGCAGGCCCGGAAACTGTGCGGGCCACCAGTAAATGGCTGCGGGCAATAGAACCAATGTTGCGCTGACCATGCTGCCTGCTGCTACTGCCTGTGGCTGCACGCCGCGCAGATAGCGGGCGGTAAAGTTGGCGGCAATACCGTAAAACACTGTGGCCAGCAAAGATGCCAGCACAGCCCAGCCTTCGGCGCCTTTATTGAAGCTGAGCTTGTCGTACACCAGAATCAGAATGCCCAGGAAGCCCAGACACAGGCCCAGAATCCGGCTGGGTGTCAGGCGCTCTTTCAACCAGACTCGTGCCACCAGTGCGCCGAACAAGGGAGCCATGGCATTCAAGACGGCCAGCAAGCCAGACTCCAGTCGCAAGGCTGCGAAGGCGTATAAGGAGAAGGGCACGGCGGCATTCAGAATGCCCAGCGCAAAGATGGGTTTCCAGTTCGCCAGAAAGATGGGCAAGCGTCCGGTGACGGTGATGTAGCTCATCAAGGCCAGGGCGCTGACACCGACCCGTATGGCGGTCAGGGGAAAGGGGCCAAAGTCGGGGACCGCTTGCAGCGTAAATAAAAACGAGCCGCCCCAGATGGCGGCCAGCAGGAATAAATCGCGTAAGTCTTTGGGGGACATGGGAGTCAGATTGGTGGCGGCGGTCCGCATGGGCCGCATAACAGAGCCGATTGTAATCCTCTGGCCGCGACCAGGACATCGATGCGGAACGTTCAAGTGGAAGGATCTGAAATCCCTTGATGCTTTAAACAGACAGCTCGTTGTTCAGGGCCCGTTTCAGGACGTTGAAGACGCGTTTGTCCCCGCATTGAGCGACGTTGAAACGCAGAAACTGGGCAGCATCAGGAGCTTGGCTGAAAACAGGGCCAGGGGCCAGCACGATGCCATGGGGCAGGCAGGCGCGTGTCAGGCTCAAGGCATCATTTCCGGCCGGCAGACGGACCCAGAGAAACATGCCCTCGCGTGGGCGCAGCCATGGCGTCAGGCCAAGTTGCTCCAGCTGTGTCACGGCGTGATCCATGGCTTTGGAGAGCCGGTATCGAACTCGTTCCAGATGTTTGCGATAGCCGCTGTCGCCAAGCGCGCTGTTCAGAATATGCGAGGCCAGGCGGTTGCTGCTGAAACTGGTGGCGGTACGCAAGTCGACCAGGCTCTCGATCCACGGAGTCTGGGCTGCGATATAACCGCAGCGCAAGGCGGCCGACAGTGTTTTGGAAAAACTGCCTATCTGTACTACGCGGGACAGCCCATCCAGCGCGGCCAGTCGGGTAGCGGGCCGGGTTTCCAGGTCCCCGAAAATATCGTCCTCAATAATGTAGAGGTCGGCACGTTGTGCCATGGCCAGCACGCTATGGGCGGTCATGGCCGAAAGACGTGCGCCGGTTGGATTGTGTATGCCTGAATTGGTGATGTACAGGCGGGGTTTGTGTTCTTTAAGGGCAGCCTCAAAGGCCGCCAGATCAGGGCCCTGATGGGTGTAGGGCACGCTGGCGATTTTGGCCCGATGCGCTCGCAGCAGCGCATGGAAATTGAAGTAGCAGGGGTCGTCCACCAGGACCGTATCGCCTGGCTCCAGAAAGAAGCGACAAAGCAGGTCAATAGCTTGAGTGCCCGAGTCGGTCAGCATGATGTGATGCGGGGCAGCATCTATTTCGGACTGCACGAGACGACGGGCCAGCATTTGTCGCAAGGGCTCTAGGCCCAGAGGCGAGCCGTAGTCCGTCAAGTCCGCGCTGGGGCTACGGGCGGCCTTACGTAAACCGCGGCGCACTCCTTGGTCATACATCCAGTCCGAGGGCAGCCACCCGCAGCCGGGCATCAGGACATCGGCCTCGGCTTCCAGAGATTGGCGCGAGATCCATAAAGGATCGATATCCTTTTCCAGAGCTGGTTCCAGGGCGGCCAAGCTGAGTGGAGCCAAAGGAGCCGTCACATAAAAGCCGGAACCCGCGCGAGCCTCGATCAGACCTTCAGCGGCCAGCCTGCCATAGGCTTCGACAATCGTGGATACCGACACGCCTGCCGATTTTGCTTGTGCGCGTACGGATGGCAGGCGGGTACCGGGCGGGTAGGTCCGTGCCGCGATGCGATCACGTACGGATTGCATGATGTAGTCGATACGGGTCAAAGCAGACATGAGGCTGGCTCGGGTACGGTGTATGGGTCCGGTGAGCAGTACAGTTTTTTAAAACTGTACTGGACTGTGCCTGTGTATGCTGGCATAGCTGTGTTGTACTGACAAGCATCTTTGTTGGAGAGTGAATGATGGATAGCAAGGCAGTCAGCTGGCTAAATGGCTTTATAGGCGTAGCAATCTTTGCCGGATCTCTGCCGGCCACACGTGTTGCTGTGCTGGGTATGGATCCTTTTTTCCTGACTGGCGCGCGAGCGGTAGTCGCCGCCTTGTTGGCAGCGGTCTGGTTGCTGATCGGGCGTGTGGCACGGCCAAAGCGATCAGACGTGTTACCCCTGGCCGTGGTTGGTTTTGGTGTCGTGCTGGGGTTTCCCTTGTTGACGGCGCTGGCCTTGCAGTACATCACTTCGGCGCATTCTATTGTGTATGTCGCCTTGTTGCCTTTGTGCACAGCCCTCTTCGGGGTAGTCTTGGCCGGAGAGCGGCATAAGCCCGTGTTCTGGCTGTGCTCTGTTTTGGGCTGCTTGCTGGTGATGGCCTATGCTGCGCGAGAAGGTCTGGATGCGGCCTGGCAAGGGGACCTGTATATGCTGGCCGCCGTGGTGGTGTGTGGCTTGGGTTATGCCGAAGGTGGACGCCTGTCGCGTCGTTTGGGTGGCTGGCAAGTTATTTGCTGGGCCCTGGTGCTCTCCTCGCCTTTCATGTTCGTCATGATGCTGTGGTTCTGGCCGCAAACATTCAGCAATGTGAATACAGCAGCCTGGTTAGGTTTCGGCTATGTGTCAGTGTTCAGCATGTTCCTGGGATTTGTGTTCTGGTATCGGGGGTTGGCGCAGGGAGGGATTGCCGCAGTGGGGCAACTGCAGTTGTTGCAGCCTTTTATGGGCCTGGGACTGGCTGCCGCCTTGCTGGGTGAGTCCGTCAATGCCAGCATGATCTGGGTGACTTTAGGCGCTGCCTTGTGCGTGGCGGGGGCGCGGCGCTTTGCTTCGTGATGGCAGAAGCCGGACGATAAAAAACCGGCCTGTCCATGAATGGGACAGGCCGGTTTCAAGACAAGCTGAGCAAGCGTTTTAGGCTTCCGCGTGCTTGGCTGCTTCTACCGCTGCATGCGTATCTTCTTTAGCACCATTAAAGAACAAGTTCAGCAGAACGGCAGCAATCGAGGTCAGCAGGATGCCCGATTCGATCAGCGGGTGAATGGCGTGAGGCATCCACTGCATGTAGTTGGGCGCAACCAGAGGAATCATGCCCACGCCAATGGAGATAGCCACAATCATGGAGTTGTTGCGGTTGGTCTTGTAATCCACGCCGGACAGAATGCGGATACCAGTAGCCGTCACCATACCGAACATCACAATCCCGGCACCGCCCAGAACCACGGTGGGCAGGGACTCAACCAGGGCAGCCATTTTGGGCAGCAGGCCCAGAATGATCAAAATCACACCCCCGGCCACGCAGACAAAGCGGCTGCGCACGCCTGTCACGGCAACCAGGCCCACGTTTTGCGAAAAGCTGGAGTAGGGGAAGGTGTTGAAGATACCGCCCAGCAAGGTGCCCAGACCGTCTGTGCGCAGGCCGCGTGCCAGATCTTTCTGATCCACTTTCTTGCCTGTCATGTCGCTAAGAGCCAGGAACATGCCGGTAGACTCAATCAGCACCACAATCATGACCAGTGTCATGGTCGCAATGTGCAGGATATTGAACTTGGGCATCCCGAAGTGGAAGGGCAGAACCAGATCAACCCAAGCTGCATTGGCGACTTTCTCGTAGGTCATGATGCCCATGGTCGAGGCCACAACGGCGCCAATAACAATACCCAGCAAGACGGCCACGTTAGCCAGAAAGCCTTTGGCAAATTTGGCGATCAGCAGAATCGAGGTCAGCACGATGGCGGCAATACCCAGGCCAGTCAGGTTGGCGTAGCGCGGGTTCGGTACCGTTGCTTTCAGGGCCAGACCTTCTGGAGGTGGGGGCAAGGCCGAGCCGGGCATGGCCGCGGCCGATTGTGCGTGCTGAATCCAGGCCAGGTGGTCGGGGTTGATGACCGTGGGGGCGGTAGGGCCAACAGGGTTACCGAAAATCCAGTTGATCCCCACTCGCATCAGCGTAATGCCGATCATGGCAATAATGGTGCCGGTGACCACAGGCGGGAAAAAGCGCAGCATGCGGCTGACGGCAGGGGCGATGATCATGGTGATGATCCCTGCCCCGATGACCGTGCCAAAGAGCAACTGGGCTCCTTCCTGGCCGGGGTTGGCCTGTGCCATGGAGACCATGGGGCCGACAGCGGCAAAGGTCACACCCATCATGACGGGCAGCTTGATACCAAAATACTGCGTAAAGCCCATCGATTGGATGATGGACACGATGCCGCAGACAAACAGGTCAGCAGCAATCAGGATCGATACTTCTTCAGACGTCAGGTTTAATGCCCGGCCCACAATTAGTGGAACCGCGACGGCACCGGCGTACATTACCAGAACGTGCTGCAAGCCCAGCGCAGCAAGCCTGCCGTTCGGTAATCGTTCGTCGACGGGTGCGGTGGTCGCGTTCGTACCCATGAAATGTCTCCAGAGTGGATTAATTATTAGATGAAGCCATTTCAATGTAACGGCGTGCGACAGCCCTGTCATAAGACAATTCGTATAGAGCCTAGGTGGACCTAGCTATAGATGAGGGATAACCCCCAAAAAAAACGCCCTGATTTGGGCGTTTTTGATGCGGCTAAGGGAAAACACTGCTTTGGTGACACATGGTCAGGTCATGGGGGAAGGTCGTTGTATACCGGCACCAGTAACGGGTTCGCGCTCGTCGCGCGTATGTCGTGTTTGTATCAAAAATGAGTTTTTCACTACGACTTGATGGTTGTGTCAGGCCTATTGGAACGTCAGCAAGTGTAAGTTATGACTGCCTTGTAAGCTGCCTGATAGTCCTGAAAAAGCTCGTCTGGCGGCTTTAGCACAGCATCGGATTGTTACAGTGCGGCCCTGCCCAATTTCAATTCTTTATAGATTAGAACAACTGCGTAATGGTAACATTCGCAGCTGCTAATCTTTTTGCAGTGCAGCAGGCTACCGCCAAGTAGGCAGGATTTTTTGGCGAAGAACAGTCTTTGCTTAATGTCGAATTGAAGTTTTTATTTCGCTAAAGGTGGCGACGAAATAAAAAAATCTTTGATATTTTGCCTAGTGTCTTGATTAGACAGCCTTGGTAAATATACCCAAGGCTTTGTTATTTTTCAAACACTCGTTTTTTTTGGTTAACAATAAATAGAATAATATCGTCAGGGAATATTTTATTTGAATATTTTATTTTTAGCATTATTGCTTAAATAAAATTCGAAAATAAATATCATCGAATTGCATAGAGTTTATATATATTCCATGTAATTGGGGTTTGTAAATCATAGTAACGGGATGTAAGTTTCGCCATTGTTTACTGGTGTGCTGCCTGCGACACGGCTATGTCAGAAGTCGTTGTCCGAAATAGCGTTTTATCAAATATGACTATTCCGTGCTCCGCGGTGACAGGGCAAGTCAGTAAAGATCGAAAGGGTAGGGTGCGTGTCTCAAAATACAGGCAAGGGTGCTAAGGAGTTAGAAGCATCCCGTACGGATATTAATAAAAGCAATACTGCGTCTGGAGCAATCGCCATTATTGGTATGGCGTTTCGCTTTCCGGGTGACCTGTCGCAGCCCGACCAGTTCTGGAATGCCTTAATTGAAAAACGCGACCTGGTTACGGAAATCCCGGCGGATCGCTGGGCGACGGCCGAGTTGCAACACGATAAAAGGTCCGAGCCGGGGCGTAGCATTACTTTTTCGGCTGGTGTCTTGTCGCGCATCGACGAGTTCGATGCGGACTTTTTCGGCATTTCCCCTCGCGAAGCCGCCTGGCTGGACCCCCAACAACGCTTGTTACTGGAGCTGTCCTGGGAAGCCATGGAGAATGCGGGCGTCTTGCCCTCCAGCATGGCCGGTAGTGACTGTGCGGTTTATGTTGGTATTTCCGGCCTGGATTACGGCATGCGCGGCTTGGATGATTTGTCCAGCCTGACAGCCCATATGATGACCGGCAATACCATGAGTATCGCCGCCAACCGTCTGTCCTATATCTACGACCTGCACGGTCCGTCCATGGCGGTGGATACCGCCTGCTCGTCTTCTTTGGTCGCTTTGCATCAAGCCTGCTCAAGTTTGCGCAATGGCGAGGCTTCAACCGCCTTGGTCGGTGGCGTCAATCTGTTGCTGCACCCTTATCCCTTTGTTGGATTTACCAAAGCGTCGATGCTGTCGGCAGATGGCCGTTGCAAGGCGTTTGATGAGGCTGGTAATGGTTACGTGCGGTCCGAAGGTGGCGCGGTACTGATGCTCAAGCCCCTGGAGCAGGCGCTGGCCGATGGCGACCAGATACAGGCCGTCATTTTGGCAACAGGCGTGAATGCCGATGGGGCTCGCAAGACCGGCATTACTATTCCTAGCTGCCAGGGACAAATTGAGTTGATGCGCTCCGTGCTGGAGCGCAGTGGCCTGACAGCGGCTGATGTTGACTTTGTAGAAGCCCACGGTACCGGTACAGCCGTAGGCGATCCTGTTGAAACCACCGCCATCAGCGCGGTGTATGGCAAATCGCGCGAGCAGCGTTTGCCTATTGGTTCAGTCAAAGCGAACTTGGGCCATATGGAGTCGGCCTCCGGCATGGCTGGCCTGGTCAAGACAGTGCTGGCATTGCAGCACCAAGCCTTGCCGCCTGCTTTGCATTTGAATACCCCCAATCCCGCCATTGATTTTGATGGTTTGAATCTGGAGCTGCTGCCCCAGGGCCGCGAATTGCAGCGCACCGATGGCAAGCCTTTGGTCGCAGGACTTAACTCGTTTGGCTTTGGTGGTGCCAACGCCCACGTCTTGTTGCAGGCTCCTGTAGCGACAACTGCCCAATCGGCAACGGTGCCGAACTCGGGTTTGCCGCCTTTGGTCTTGTCGGCCAAGACAGAAGCCGCTCTGCGTGAGCAAGCGGGTAATTATGCGGACTTGCTGGACGGCAAGACGGCGCAAGATTTTTACGATGTCAGCTACGCGGTCACTCACCGTCGTCAGACTTTGGCTCGTTGTTTGATCATTCAGCCCGAAACGGTTGAAGAAGGCGTGGCGCAATTGCGTGCTTACGCGCAAGGCCAAGCCCCACAAGGTTTGCAAACCGTAGACGCCCTGAGCAAAGAAGGCCAATTGGCCTTTGTCTACGCCGGTAACGGAGCGCAGTGGCTGGGCATGGGCGTGACCTTGTTGCGCGAGTCCCCTCGTTTTGCGGCTTTGCTGTCCGAACTGGACGCCATGATGCAGCCCTTGGCGGGCTTTTCGCTGCTGGAGCAATTGCAGGCCGAACCTGCCGCTTCCCGCATGGACGACACGACAGTCGCCCAGCCTTTGTTGTTTGCTGTACAGGTTATTGTGACGCGCATGCTGCGCGAAGATGGCATTGAACCTGATGCCGTGGCTGGCCACAGTGTGGGCGAAATCGCTGCTGCCTGGGCCGCTGGTGCCTTGGATCTGGAACAAGCCATACGCGTTATTTGTGCCCGTAGTCAGGCTCAAGGTCTGACTCGTGGCCAAGGCCGGATGGCCGTTATCGGTCTGTCCCAGGAAGCGGTGAACACCTTGCTGGAAGGCTTGGGTGCGGACTTGGGCGTGAATGTGGCGGGGGTAAACAGCCCTTCCAATATCACTCTGTCCGGCAGTCTGGACGGCTTGCTGCGCATTCAATCTGCCTTGGAAGGCCAAAGCGTTTTCTTCCGCCTGCTGGATTTGGATTACGCCTTTCACAGTCCCTATATGGATGGCTTGCTGCCGCATCTGGAAAAGAGCCTGGGCGATTTGCAGCCCGGTCAGCAGGCTCCACAAGCCCGTTTTGTCTCGACCGTTACGGGCGACGAACTGTCCCCGCAAGAGCTGGGCGTGGATTATTGGTGGCGCAATATTCGCGAACCCGTGCAGTTTGAGCAGGCTATTGCCTGTCTGGCGAACCAGGGCTGCCGCGTATTTCTGGAAATTGGCCCGCACGCCATTTTGCAGCGCTACATTCGTGAAACCCTGACTCAGTGTGAGGTTCAGGGTGTGGTGTTGTCCAGCTTGCGCAAGCATGACGATGGCCCGCAGCGGCTGACTGATACGGCCTTGCATACCCTGGCTTTATTGCCGACCCAGTTGAAAGCCCGTTTTCCCGTTGCTGGCAATCCAGTGGAGCTGCCCGTTTACCCATGGCAGCGCGAGCGTCATTGGTACAAGAACAGCACAGAAGGGATGCGCTCCATCGAGCGTCGTCGTGTGCATGATTTGCTGGGTTGGCGTTTGCCGGATAGCGATATCAGCTGGGAAAACGTGCTGGACCCGGTGGTTTTGCCTTGGCTGGCGGATCACAAAGTGGGTGGTGCCATGGTGTACCCAGGTGCCGCTTATCTGGAAATGGCTTTGGCTGCAGCCCGCGAGTGGCTGGGCGAAGCACTGATCCTGGTGGACGAGCTGGATATTCTGGCTCCGCTGGTTTTTGATGGTGAACATGCCCGCAGCCTGCGTTTTGTGCTGAGCCCGCGTGATGGCAGCTTCCATATCAAGAGTCGCCAACGCTTGAGCCAGGACGAGTGGGTGGTACACGCCAGCGGTCGTATTCTGGCTTCGGATGAACGCATGCCCGTGGCGGAGCTCTCGCCCCTGGCCTCGGCTGAACTGCAGATTGATCGCGATCGACACTATCGCTTGGCGCATTCCCTGGGTCTGGATTACGGTCCGGCCTTCCAGGGTTTGAAAGCCTCGCAGGTTCAAGGTACTTACCTGAATGCCGAACTGGAGATGCCCGTCAGCCTGGAGCAAAACGGCTATCTGCTGCACCCGGCCTTGATGGACGTGTGCTACCAGTCCCTGGTGGATTTCTTCGCACAAGATATTGAAGCAGGCCAAGGTGTGGCCTTGCTGCCTGTGAAAGTAGGCCGTTTCACCCTGTCTACGAAAGGGCAGGTAACGCATTTTCGTGCACACCTGCGTCGTAGCAGTGCCCGTTCGGTACTGGCGGATTTCGAGTTGTATGGTGCTGATGGCCGTTTGTTGGCCAGCGCCCAGGCCTGCCGTTTCCGTGCTGCGTATTTCTTGCGCCAGGATCGTCACGCGGTGTCCAACTGGCAAATTACCCCTTATCTGCGTCCTCATCCTCGCGATGAGCGAGTTGCCGTTACGCTCTCGCCTGAGCAACTGGCCCAAAGCGGCTGGGCAGCACTGGCTGACCAGCAGCAAGAGCGAGAAACCTGGTTCCAGCAGACTTTGCCTTTGCTGGATGCCTTGAGCCTGTCCTTTATTTATGAAGCCTTCCAGAACGTAAAGCCTTCCGAACTCAGCACCGAAGTATTGAATAGCCCGTATGGCCGCTGGCTAAGCGAGCTGTTGCGCGCTGAAGAGCTGCTGCAAGATGACGAAGGCTATCGTGTGGTGGAGCAGGCCGATATGCCTGCCGCCCAGGACTTGTGGCGCACAATTTTGCAGGATTCGCCTAGCAGCTTGCCGCAACTGACCCAGATTGGTTCGGTCGGACGCCAATTGCCGGCCTTGTTGCGTGGCGATATTTCAGGCGAAAAACTGCTGGCTTCCTTGCGCCGTTCCCCCGTGGTTGAAGTGCTGTATGACGATGACCCCATGTATCTGGGTGTGCGTCTGGCACTGGAAACCCAGTTGCGAGAACTGGCTGCGAACTTGCCCGCCTCCCAGCGGCTGCGCGTACTGGAAGTCGCCGTAGGCCCAAGCGATTTGCCCAAGACTCTGGCTGCTTGCCTGTCCGAAGACCAGTTTGAATACGTATTGGCTTTGCCAGATGCTGATTTGCAGGCTCGTCAGGCAACGCAGCACCATGCTTTGGCCAACGTGCAGGTGCTCGGTTTTGATCTGCAAGACTGGCAACTGGAGCAGGTCGATAAGCCCCAGTTCGATGTCGTGATTTTGCGCCACAGCCTGCACCGTACCGTGCATGTGCCTCCCGCCCTGATGCGGAGCAAGCAATGGCTGGCGACGGGTGGGGTCTTGCTGGTGGCCGAGTGTCACCCTGACTGGCATGCAGACTTCTTGTCCGGTCTGGACCAAAGCTGGTGGCACGCCGCCGGTGAGTCGCAATCCTCCTCCTTGTTGTCGCCCGAAGGCTGGCACACGGCGTTGGAGCAAGCAGGTTTTGAGCAGGTGCAAACTGCGCAAGAGCCTGCCGCACAGGAATTGAGTGAAGGTGCCTATTTGTTGCTGGCCAAGGCCGCCACAACGCAGGCGATTCCAAACCAGGAAGCCGTCGCTGCAGCGAAATGGGTCTTGTTGTTTGATGAGGCTTCTCAAGTTCAAGCCCATTCGTTGCAAGCCCGTTTGGAAGCAGCTGGCCAAACAGTTAACGCTCAAATCTGGCCGCTCAGTGCAGACATTCTGGCTGATGAGAGTCCTCTGAATGTAGTGCAGATGCTGGGTTGGGCCGATACTGCTGCTGCGGTCAGCCAGACCAGCGCGCAACTGCTGAGCCTGACGCAGGACTTGTCCGCCCGTACCGTTGCAAGTCGCCTGTTCCTGGTGACGCAAGGCGGCGCCTTGCCGGCGATGGCAGAGGAATTGGATTGGACGGTGAATCCCGCCCAGTCGGCCTTGTGGGGCTTTGGTCGCGTCGTGATGAACGAGCTGCCCGCCTTGTCCTGCACATTGATTGATCTGGCCGGTGATGTGAATGCCAGCGATGTCGCTCAGCGTCTGGAACTGGAGTTGCTGTGGCCGGATGAAGCAACAGAAATTGTCTTGTCTCAAGACGCACGCCATACCTTGGTACTGGAAGAGGCTACTGCGGCAGCGACCGCCCAGCTAAGCCAGGATGCCCATTTCAAGCTGGACTTTCAGGTGCCCGGACAACTGCGCAATCTGGAATGGCAAGCTGTTCAAGCGCCGAGCCTGGCTGCAGATCAGGTTGAAGTCCGTACCATGGCCGCGGGCCTGAACTTCCGTGACGTGATGTATTTGATGGGCTTGTTGCCGGACGAAGCCGTCGAAAACGGTTTTGCCGGTGCCAGCCTGGGTCTGGAGTTCTCGGGTGTGGTTACACGCGTTGGTGCTGATGTCACCAATTTGATGGTAGGCCAGCCGGTGATGGGCTTTGGTTCCTCCTGCTTTGCCAGCCATGTGGTGACACGTGCGGATGCTATCGCTCCCATGCCTGAAGGCTGGGATTTTGAAGCTGCCGCCACCGTTCCAACGGTGTTCTTCACGGTCTACTACGCCCTGACGCATCTGGCTCATATCCAGCCCGGTGAAAAAGTGTTGATACACGGTGCCGCAGGTGGTGTGGGGATTGCTGCAATCCAGCTGGCCCGTCATTTGGGCGCAGAGATTTATGCCACTGCTGGCACGGACGAGAAACGCGTATTCGCCTCCTTGCTGGGCGCTGACCATGTGTTCGATTCGCGCAGCCTGAGCTTTGCTCAGGACGTGATGGACGCCACTGGCGGTGAAGGTGTGGACGTAGTGCTGAACTCGCTGGCGGGTGAGGCCATGCGCCGCAGTTTGGACGTCCTGAGTCCTTTTGGCCGTTTCCTGGAGTTGGGCAAGCGTGACTTCTTCGAGAACACGCCGATTGGTCTACGTCCCTTCAAGAGCAATATCAGCTACTTCGGTATTGATGCCGACCAACTGCTGACGGGACGCCCAGCTTTGGCGGGACGTTTGTTCAAGGAAGTCATGGAGCTTTTCCATGATGGCGCGCTGTTCCCACTGCCTTACCGCAGCTTCGGTGCCGAGCATGTGGTTGATGCATTCCGCGCCATGCAGCAGGCTCGTCACATCGGCAAGCTGGTGGTCTCCCTGAAGGATGCCCAACCCCGTTTGCCTGCAAAACAAATCGCTGCTCCTCTCGACTTGTCCGAACAGGGCACGTGGTTGGTTACGGGTGGCTTGTCTGGCTTCGGTTTGGCTTCCGCCCAATGGCTGGTCAAGCGTGGCGTGCGCTCTCTGGTCCTGGCTGGTCGCCGCGGTGCCGAGACCCCTGGTGCACAAGAGCTGCTGAAGCAGTTCCAGGCACAAGGCTGTCGCGTGCAATTCGTGGCGTGTGACGTTACGGATTCCGCAGCAGTACAAGCTGTTGTCGCGCAGATTCAGACGGGTGATAGCCCACTGACTGGCGTGCTGCATGCTGCCGCCGTGTTTGATGATCGCCTGATCGCCAATATGGATCAGGATAGCTTGAACAAGGTACTGCAAACCAAGTTGGTGGGTGCATGGAATCTGCACCTGGCTACTCAGGATTTGAAGCTGTCCCACTTCGTGCTGTATTCGTCTGTGACGACCTCTATTGGTAACCCCGGACAGGCGAACTATGTGGCCGCCAACGCGGGCCTGGAAGGTTTGACGCGCTTGCGCCAGAACCTGGGTCTGGCGGCGTCCTGCATTGCCTGGGGACCGATTGGCGACGCAGGTTACCTGACCCGCAATGAAACTGTGAAGGACAGCTTGGGCAAACGTCTGGGCAAGGCACCGTTGCAGTCGGATCAGGCACTGGATCAACTGGATCGCGTCCTGGCCGTCAATGGCGAAGTGTCCATTGTGGCCAACTTCGACTGGAATGCCTTGGCACGCTTGTTGGCCTCGGCCCAAAGTGAACGCTTTGCTATCTTGAACCGTGCCCGCAAGGATCACGACTCAGGCAGCGATGGCCAGGATATTCACACCTTGATCGCGGGTAAAACTCCCGAGCAAATTCACGCTTTGGTGGCCGAGTGGGTGGCGCAGGAAGTTGCCAACATTCTGCGCACCGAAGTAGACCGTATTGAACCCCAGCGCTCTTTACATGATCTGGGCATGGACTCCTTGATGGCTGTGGAACTGGCCCTGGGGTTGGAGCAACGCTTTGGCGTGCAGTTGCCCGCCATGGTGCTGAACGATTCTCCCACCGTCTGGAACGTCGCGGCCCGCATTGTGGACAAGCTGACGGCCGGTGGCGAGGACTCGGCAGAGCAGGACGCTGGGCACTTGGTAGCCGATGTCGTACGTCAGCACGGGGACGATATGTCCGAGGCTGACTTGCAAGGCTTGGCAAAAGATGTACAGCGATTGGCAGAAACAGGAACATCACTGATCAATGAGTAAGAACGATCTAGCGCCAGGCAGTAAAGCACAACTGATACAGCGCATTCTGGGACGTAAAACCGGGCAAGCGGCCAGCAATGGCCGCATGGCCGAGCAGTCCGCCACCCATCAGGGGGCGGCCAGCCATATCCCGGAGTCCTACACCCGCTTTGACCGTCATCCCGGTTACGAAAAAATGCTGGTGCCCAAGGCCATGGCTGATCGTATGGGCGTGCGTAACCCCTTTTTCCGCAGCCACGATGGTGTGGCCGCTGCGCGCACCCGTATCGACGGGCGCGACTATCTGAACTTTGCCAATTACAACTATCTGGGTCTTTCTGCACACCCGGAAGTGAATGCGGCCGCCAAAGCTGCGATGGACCAGTACGGCACATCGGCTTCGGCCAGCCGTTTGGTAGCAGGCGAGCGCCGCGTCCAGCGTGAATTGGAAGAAGAGCTGGCGCAGAACTATGAGGTGGATGATTGCGTGGTTTTTGTCAGTGGACATGCCACCAACGTCAGCACCATTGGTTACTTGTTCGGTCCCAAGGATCTGGTGATTCACGATAGCCTGATCCACAACAGTATTTTGCAAGGCATCCAGTTATCGGGTGCCGCCCGCCGTTCCTTCCCTCACAACGACAGCGCCGCTCTGGAGCGCATTCTGGCCGAGATTCGTGGCCAGTTTGAACGTGTGCTGATTGTGATCGAAGGCTTGTACAGCATGGATGGCGACATTCCGAACCTGCCTGCATTTATTGACATAAAGCGGCGGTATAAAGCGTTTTTGATGGTCGATGAAGCCCACGCCCTGGGCGTGCTGGGCAAGACAGGCCGCGGCTCGCATGAGCATTTTGGTGTGGCAGGCCGCGATGTCGATATCTGGATGGGCACCTTGAGCAAGACCCTGGCAAGCTGCGGCGGCTATATCGCTGGCGACCGAGCGCTGGTGGAGCTGCTCAAATACGCCGCCTCCGGCTTTGTGTACAGCGTGGGGATTTCTCCCGTGCTGGCGGCTGCTTCGCTTAAAGCCTTGCAGATCATGCGCCGGGAACCCGAGCGTGTGCATACCCTGCAAGAGCGTGGCAGCCAGTTTCTGAATTCGATGCGCTCGATGGGAATCAATACCGGCTTTGCCGAAGGCTACGCCGTGATTCCCGCGATTACAGGCAGTTCTCTTAAAGCAGTCAAACTGTCCGGCCAGTTGTTTGATGCCGGTCTGAATGTGCAACCCATTATCCATCCTGCGGTGGAAGAAAAAGCAGCGCGTTTGCGCTTTTTCCTGTCTTCCACGCATAGCCAGGATGACATAGACCTGGCGTGTGAAACCGTTCACACGCTCATGAAGAAATAAGCATGGCTCAATTACTACACACAGCAGTTAGCAAGATTGCAGCATTAGGACGCCCCGTACTTGCCAGCACCCTGGTTGCTGTACTGGCCGGATGCGCCACGATGCCGGATTGGATGCCAGCCGATGGCCCCAGCCGCCAGCAAGTACAAGAACGACGTGAAGGCCGTATTGAAGGCATCACCCTGGTCAATGTGACAGACGAGTTGACCAAGAAGTTGGCCGCTAAAAAGCGCATGGGTGATTTCGCCGCTCAGTTCCCTAGCACGGCCTCGAACAACTACCTGATTGGTCCTGGTGATGTGTTGGAAGTGTCGGTTTGGGAAGCGCCGCCTGCCATGCTGTTTGGCACGATCTCGCTGGATCCCAAAGCAACGGCAGCAACCACCAATGCGGTCGCCTTCCCTCAGCAAATGGTCACTCCCGATGGCATGATCAGTATGCCTTTTGCGGGGCGTATTGCCGTCAAAGGCCGCAACACCCAACAGATTGAAGAAAGCATTGCCAAGCGCTTGCAAGGCAAGGCCAATAATCCGCAGGTTCTGGTGCGCGTCATTCAGAACAACACCTCCAACGTGACGGTGGTGGGTGAGGTCAATCAAAGCGTCTTGATGCCCTTGACGCCTAAAGGTGAGCGTTTGCTGGATGCTCTGGCCGCAGGTGGTGGCGTCAAGCAAGCAGTCAACCGCATCGCCATCCAGCTCTCGCGAGAGCTGAACACATCTACGATGGCGCTGGATACGATTATTCGTAATCCAAACCAGAACATCATGCTGAAACCGGGCGATGTGATTACGGCGCTGTATCAGAACCAAAGCTTCTCCATTTTGGGTGCCACAGGCAAGAACGAAGAAATTCCGTTTGAAGCTCAGGGCATTTCCCTGGTACAGGCTCTGGCGCGTTCGGGGGGCCTGGATACGTCTCGAGCTGATGCCCGCGGTGTGTTTGTCTTCCGCTTTGAGGATGCTGCGCTGGTGGACGGTGCGCCTGAATCGACTCTGCTGGACAAGAAGGGCGTCGTGCCCGTGGTGTATGAAATCGACCTGCGTGATCCGGCTTCTTTCTTTGTCACACAGAACTTCCCGGTGCAGGATAAGGACGTGATCTATGTCTCGAACTCGCCAGCGGCGGAGTTCCAGAAATTCCTGCGTTTAGTGGTGTCGGTGGCTGTGCCTAGTACGACCTTGAACAACATGATGAAGTGATCGTGCGCATGTTTAAGAACAACTCCTTCAACAGAGGCCGAGATGAATAAGCAGGTGCGCAGCCCCATGGCCGTCACCTGGGCAGTCTGGCGGGCGCTGGTTTTGCGTGAAGCGCTAGATCGTCTGTTTGATATGCGTGCAGCGTGGTTCTGGTTGTTGATGGAACCGGTGCTGCATATCAGCTTCATCACGTTCATCTTCACCGTGATCCGTTTGCGTACAGTCGGTGGCATTGATGTCACTGTCTGGATTATGGTGGGAATGCTGGCGTTTTTCATGTTTCGCCGTACAGCGATGCAGGTGATGTACGCGGTCGATAGCAATAAGCCTTTATTTGCATACAGACAGGTGCAACCTTTTGATACCTCTATAGCTCGTGGAGTCTTGGAAGCATTTCTAATGACCTTAGTGTCCGCAATTATTTTGACGGGCGCGGCACTGCTCGGGCATGACGTGCGGCCTGACGATCCTTTGCAGGTTGTGGTGACGATGTTTGGGTTATGGCTCTTTGGCGTGGGCTATGGCTTAGTCGCCTCTGTATTGATGGCCTTGGTGCGCGAAACTGAGCACATACTGAAAATCATGATGATGCCTTTGTATTTGATCTCCGGGGTCATCATGCCGATTTCTGCTGTTCCCCAGCCTTATCGGGATCTGCTTTTGTTCAATCCTTTGGTGCATGGACTGGAGTTGGTGCGCAAAGGGTTTGCGAATTACTACCACATGGTGCCTGGCGTCAGCATGGGATACCTGTATCTGTGGGGGATCGTCAGTCTATTTCTGGGCCTGGTTTTGTATAGACGCTTTACACAGCAGTTGGTGATGAAATGATCGTCGTCAATGATGTTTACAAGCGCTACAAAACCGCCCATGGCGTGGGCCGTTGGGTGCTGGAAGGGGTCAATCTGACAATCCCATCCAAGGTCAATGTGGGTCTGATCGGTTCTAACGGTGCCGGGAAATCTACCTTGCTACGCTTGATCGGCGGGGTGGATCATCCCAATAAGGGGACTGTGCAGCGGTTGTGCAGGGTTTCTTGGCCTATGGGAAATGGGGGGCTGGAGGGCACCTTAACGGGCCGTCAAAACGCGAAGTTTGTGTGCCGGGTTCATGGGCATCAGGAAGACTTGGCAGATCGGCTCGCTTTTATTAAAGATTTTTCTGAGCTGGGTCGCGCTTTTGAGGAACCTGTCTACACCTATTCCTCTGGAATGCGGTCCCGTCTCCAGTTTGCGCTGTCGTTTGCTTTTAATTTCGATGTGTACATCTCGGACGAGGTGACGGCAGCGGGTGATGCCGCATTCCGTAAAAAAGCCGCGGACGCATTTAAAACTATGACCAATCGCGCGGGCCTTATTATGGTGGCCCACGACAATAACACCTTAAGACAATTTTGCCAGGCTGGGGTCTGGCTGCATCAAGGGCGAGCGCACTGGTTTGACCAGATTGACGATGCGCTCAACGCCTACAAGGATTCACTTCCAAAATGACAGATACACCTCAAGTCACTACGCAGGCTGCTAGTGCCGTTCCCGATAAGGCTGTTTCAAAGAAACCTTCTTTCGGGGTCCGCCTCCGCTCATGGTTTTCATTGCGCTTATTTGATCATGCCGTACGTGTGGTTCTGATCTTGGCGGTTTTGACGTCGGCGTACTGGTTGATCTTTGCCTCGAACCGCTACGTGTCCGAGGCTAACGTCATTATCCGAAAGACCGATTCGGTAGGAGCCCCCTCCTTTGACTTAGGAATGTTGGTGTCAGGTGTGGCTACTGTGGATCGTGCGAACCAGTTGTTATTGCGTGATTATTTGCTGTCCGTGGACATGCTCAAGAAGCTTGATGAGTCTTTGGACTTGCGTACGCATTACAGCTCCTCGGACCATGATTTGGTGTCGCGCATGTGGTTCCAGGATGCTTCGTTAGAGTGGTTCCATCGTCATTATTTGCGTCGTGTAGAAGTGGAGTTTGATGACTTCTCTGGTGTGTTACGCATCAAGGTCCAAGCTTACAACCCCGAGATGGCTCAGGCTATTACTGAGCTGCTGGTTAAGGAAGGCGAGCGTTATATGAACGTCTTGGGGCATGAAATGGCCCAAGTTCAGGTCGATTTTTTGGTTACCCAGGTTGACGAGGCTCAGGAGCGTTTTCAAAAGGCCAGCCAGGATCTGCTGAACTATCAGAATGCAGCCGGTTTATTGTCCCCCCAGGCTACAGCAGAAAGTATTAATGCGATTGTGGCTGCCTTGGAAGGGCAGAGGGCTCAGTTGCAAACCCAATTGGCCTCTTTGCCCAAGTCATTGGATCGGGACCACCCCAATATCCTGATGCTTAAACAGTCTTTGAAAGCAGTAGACGAGCAGATCAAGCAAGAAAAGCTGAAGTTGGCGACGCCGTCAGGTGGAACTCTGAATGCCTATGTAGAAGAGTTTTATCGCTTGGATATGAATGTGAAGTTCACACAAGAGCTCTACAAGTCGTCTTTGACTGCTTTGGAGAAAGGCAGGATTGACGCCACCCGCATGTTGGAGAAAGTGTCTGTGCTGCAGTCCGCCACCTTGCCCGAGTATCCGATGGAACCACGCCGCCTCTACAACACCTTGGTGACCTTGCTGTTGGCACTGATTCTGGCCGGAATTCTGAAGCTGCTCAAGAGCATTGTTCTGGATCACGTAGATTAAAAATAATTGTAGGAGAGCACTTATGACAGTCTCGACTGCCGCTCAGCCAGATCTACTTACTAATAAGCAAAAAAATATGAGTTCGCGCAATTTGCAGGAAGAGAATCGTTTGTTGTTTGATCAGTTACAGCTCGTGCAGGAGGAGCTGGAGCGCCGACATTATCAGACATCGACGCTGTCTGCCGTTGCAGCTGAACAGGCGATGTCGACTACGGTTATTCAGTTGGCGCCAGTTGATGAGCGGCTGATCGACGCGTACGCAGAAAATCTGCGTTGCCAAGCCTTGTTAGCCGCGCAAAGTGACGTGTATGCGCTGCAGTCCACGTATGCATTGGCGGGGCAGTTGGGCGCAATTTTGATTGATGGCAGTCGCTCTGCGGGTGCAATGCTTTCTGTGCCTAAGCGTCTGCATAAAGCCTGGCGTCAGAATCGCCAAGCGGTGGTGCCAGCCTCATTGGGGGGGGAAACCTTTGATAGGGTCATTGCAGCCTTCAAAGAAGGGGGCGAGTCTGCCGTCGAGTCTTTGTTGAGCAGAGCTGCCGTTTCTGTGACCCTGCAGGCTAGTGCTTGGACAGCATTGGCTCGTACCCAGATGACGATTGCGCCTGAGCTTGCGGCCGCGATGGCACGGCGGGCATTCGGATTGGAGCCCAAGCCATTTCGGCAAAAATGGTTGGCGTTTCGTTTGCATGAGGCAGGTGCCTTACTGGAGGCCGAGGCCTTGCTGACTTTACTGCCAGCAGATATCAAGTTCAGTGACTCCGAAGCTCGTCAGGCAGATCGTCTAAAGATTGAATCAAAGCGTGCTCGCTTCAACCAGGCACGAGAGTTTTATCCCCACACTGAACAGCAAGAGAAGCTTCAGCATCAATGGCAGGAGTTGGCGAGGTCGCGGGACACGCTAAGTACTCAGCTTGTCCAGCTCCAGTCGCAGTTAGCGTTGACGCAAAATGAGATTGCAACATTAAAGACAGAGCATGACACCGGGAACACGGTGGCTGCCGAGTTGCGCACACGCTGTGAGGCGTTACAGGCAGAGCTTTTGCGTGCTCATAAAGAGCGAGATCAACGCGATGCTCTTATCAACCAAGAGCGAGTACGTAATGAAACTTTGGAGTCCTCACTGCGTGACCTCAAGCAGTTGCATCAGGAGCAGAAGGACTTGGCAACGCAGTGGTTTGAGCAATCTGTTTCCTTGCAGGCAGGTATTGCCGAGTTGACCCAACAACGCGATGAGTTGACTACGCTTGTTTCACGGAAGAAGGAAGAATGCGCTGCGTTTGCGTCCAAGCTTGCAGCACAGGAGGAAACAGCGCAAAAGCAGGCAGTGCAGATGTATGAGCAATATTCTGCATTGCAGGCCACACTTCATTCCACTCAGCAGGCGTATGAAGTAGTGGACGCTTTGGCGAGGGAGCGGCTGGAGCATGGCGAGTCATTACAAGCTGCGCTTGATGCGCTTGAACAAGAGCATGATGGATTGAAGCAAGAGTTGGCTTTAGAGAGTAGTGCTTTGCAGGCACGTATTGCCGAGATGGCTCAATTGGGTGAGGAGCTGGAAGCCCGGGTCAAGCAAGAGCAACTTAAACGCGATAGCTTGCAGGAGGAGTTGCGTGAGCTAGGACGTTTGCGGGATGAGCAGGCCGGTCTGGCGGCACAAAGGCAAGGCGAGCTTTTGCAGCAGGCACGAGATTTCCACTCTCTTGAAAAATCCAAGTTGGACTTGGAGGCTCGTCAACGAGAATTGGAGTGTTTGCTGGCTGTTCAGGCGGCACGCGATACAGAGCATATGCGAAGTCTTAAAGATCAGGTTCAGGCCCTGCTCGCTCAACAACCCGCTCTGGAGGGAAAGGTAGCGAATTTGTTGAAACAACAAGCAAAAAAACAGGAAGAGGAATTGCTGCGCGTGCACTCTGAGCAGATGCAAAGTATCAAGGATCAAGCGCAAGTGCTGGCCGCTCAACAACCCTCTCTTGAAACTGCGCTCGCTGCTTTGCTGAAGCAGCAAGCGGAGCAGCAATCCAAACAGCAGACTGACGAGTTGTTGCGAGTGCGCCGCTATCTTGAAAATTTGATTAAAAGCAATAGTGCCAATACAACTCGTCAAGTTCAGTCTTTTATTGGCATGCAGGAGTATTTGGCTACGGGTAGCCTACCTGCCTTTAATAGCCAAAGCCATAGTTGGCCTGTCTCTTCGGACTTTGCCTTGTTTTTGATGCAACGAGTTGTGCTCGAACAATATGATCTGATTGTGGAGTTTGGTTCTGGCATGTCTACGGTTCTGCTGGCAAAAACCTTGGCTACAGCAGCAGAGCGGACAGGAAACAAGCCTCCTCGTTTTGTGTCTTTTGACCATCTGGAGCGCTATTACAACCAAACTAAAAATCATTTGGATCAAGCGGGGCTTGGTGAGTCTGTCGATTTGGTTTTAGCTCCGTTGGCGGAATGGAAGGGGCTGGACGGCGCGGCACAGGATTATTACGACTGCCGCAAAAAGTTAAACGAACTTGCGCGTAGCAAGAGTCCGGTCTTCAAACGCATTTTGGTTATTGTCGATGGCCCGCCTGCTTCGACGGGGCCGCAGGCGCGCTATCCAGCTGGACCGATCATCGCCGATAGCTTTCCCAAAGCCCATATTGATTTTGTTCTGGATGACTACATCCGTGAGGATGAAAAAGAAACGGCGCAGCGTTGGCTCTCTGAGTTGAAACTGACCGAAGTGCCCGGAGCTCTGACAGAGTACAAGTTTGAGAAAGATGCCTGTTTGATAACAGTTCACCCTAAAGATACAAAGTAATTTTATGAAGATTTTGACCGTATTTGGCACACGACCGGAAGCCATCAAAATGGCACCAGTCGTTAAGGCATTGGCTGCCGACTCAGCGTTTGATGCGCGCGTTTGCGTTACTGGCCAGCACCGTCAGATGCTGGATCAGGTTCTGGATATTTTTTCCATCAAACCTGATTTTGACTTGAACCTGATGAAGCCAGGTCAGGACCTGTATGACATCACCAGTAACGTGCTGTTGGGCATGCGTGATGTCTACAAGCAATGGCAACCAGACATGATCCTGGTGCATGGTGATACGACTACCACCATGGCCGCAGCTTTGTCGGCCTATTACGCCAAGATCAAGGTTGGCCACGTCGAGGCTGGATTGCGCACTCACAATAAGTACTCGCCATGGCCAGAGGAAATGAATCGTCGCCAAGCAGGCGTGCTGGCTGATGTGCACTTTGCCCCAACCGAGCAATCACAATCGCATTTGTTGCGTGAGGGTGTTGATCCCAAGACGGTACACATCACGGGTAATACCGTAATTGATGCGCTGCTGGATGTAGCAGCACGCGTACGTCAGGACTCGGAACTACGTAGCCGTTTTGAGGCTCAGTTCTCTTTTATCAACCCAGCCAAACGCTTAGTTTTAGTGACGGGGCATCGTCGCGAGAACTTTGGTTCTGGTTTTGAAAACATCTGCCTGGCCTTGCGCCAGATTGCCTCCCGTGGCGATGTGCAGGTGGTGTACCCAGTGCACTTGAATCCAAATGTTCAGGAACCAGTACGTCGTATCCTATCCGACGTTTCCGATGTTCATTTGATTGAACCACTGGATTATTTGCCCTTTGTTTACCTGATGGATCGTTGTGACCTTTTGGTTACTGACTCCGGGGGCATTCAGGAAGAAGCGCCTTCCTTGGGGAAACCGGTATTGGTGATGCGAGACACGACCGAGCGCCCTGAAGCCGTGGATGCAGGAACTGTGCGTTTGGTGGGAACAGAAACACAAGCCATTGTCAGCGCTGCCACGCAACTGCTGGATGACGCTGCAGAATATGAGCGTATGGCACGGGCGCACAATCCTTATGGGGACGGCAAGGCCGCTACCCGCATTAGTGAAATTTTAAAAACCTTGATCTCTTGATTCGGAAGACCAGCATGTTTGAAACTCTCTCCATGATCGGCTTGGGCTATATTGGCCTGCCTACTGCAACATTATTTGCCTCACGCCGCAAGAAGGTCATTGGCGTTGATGTGAACGCTTACGCGGTCGACACGATCAATCAAGGCCGGATTCATATTGTTGAACCTGAACTGGATATGCTGGTGCAGGCCGCCGTGCACGGTGGCTACTTGCGCGCTACGCTGACCCCGGAACCTGCTGACGCGTTTCTGATCGCCGTCCCGACCCCCTTTCTGGAAGGCAACAAGCCTGACCTGAGCTATATCGCCGACGCCGCTAAAACCATTGCGCCAGTGCTGGCCAAAGGCAATCTGGTTATTCTGGAGTCGACGTCTCCTGTTGGTACGACCGAGCAATTGGCGCAGTGGCTGGCTGAAGCTCGTCCTGATCTGAGCTTTCCTCAGCAAGCAGGCGAGGAGGCTGATATTCAGGTGGCCTACTGCCCAGAGCGTGTTTTGCCCGGTCGCGTAGTGCATGAGCTGGTTAGCAACGACCGTGTTATTGGTGGCATGACTCAAAAAGCGACCGAGATGGCAATTGAGCTGTACCGAATTTTTGTGGAAGGCGCTTTGGTGCCAACCAATGCACGCACCGCTGAAATGTGCAAACTGACAGAGAACAGCTTTCGCGACGTGAATATCGCGTTTGCTAACGAACTCTCCCTGATTTGCGATCGCTTGAATATTAATGTGTGGGAACTGATCAGCCTAGCTAACCGTCACCCACGCGTTAATATTTTGCAGCCCGGTGCTGGGGTTGGTGGTCACTGCATCGCCGTGGATCCTTGGTTCATTGTTGACACGACTCCAGAGGAAGCACGCATTATTCGGATGGCGCGTGAGGTCAATGATTACAAGCCTGAATGGGTTGTTGAGAAAGTGAAGGCTGCAATGGCCGGGGTCTTGGCTGTACGTTCTGACGCTCGTATGGCGGATGTTAAGGTGGCTTGCCTCGGTTTGGCGTTCAAACCTGATATCGATGACTTGCGAGAAAGTCCTGCTGCGTTGATTGCTCGGCAATTAAGCAATTTTGGATGTCAGATTTTGGCTGTAGAGCCTAATGTGGATGCCTTGCCAGGAAAGCTAGCCGCGGATAATGTCTCCTTGGTGTCGCTAGACTTTGCTCTGGATAATGCCGATGTGGTTTGCGTTCTGGTTAAGCATCAGCCTTTCATTGCTGCGGCTGAGAAGATTGCCAAGCACCCAGTAAAAATTGATGTCGTAGGAATGATTTTCTAAGAATATCTAGAAATAGATGGAATACATTGATCTTAATTCATTGCTGACTAATGAAACTGGAAGTGGAAGTTTAAAATCATGGCGCAAACCGGCGTAAAGAAAGCTGCAGATGCTTTTCGGAATGGGGATTATTCAACTGCTATTGCTCTTTATAGAGAGTTAAGTGCAAGGTTGGGCTCCGAGTTTTTTAAAGTTAATGTAGATCTGTGCTATGAAAGATTGCATGGATCGGACAAGGCTGCGGGGGCAGCCTTGCTAAGTCAAACTGGAAAGCATGCATCCTTGAAAAATAAAGGAAAGCTGAACGGTAGATTGAGGGCAATATCTATTTTGGATGAGATATCAGAAGAGTGCTGGCGGCATGAAATGAAATGCTATCCAATTAATAGAACTAACTACAAAAAACAGGTTGTGGAATCCTCGTCGGATTTTTGCTTTCTGGAAAGTTGCTGGAAGGGGAATAAAGGGACATGGGAGTATGCTTTTACTTCTCCTGGTCTCAAGCATGCGAATGCACAGGCATTGTTGGATCTGATCGATAATGTGAAAAATAAAATGCCTTTGGTTTTCTGGAATAAAGAAGACCCTATGCATTATGATCGATATCTTCCGATTGCAAAATCTGCTGACATTATCTTTACTACCGACTCCAATAAGGTTAAAGACTATATTCGTGATGTGCCAGGGGCGGAGGTTTATGCCGTTCCATTTGCTGCGCAAGAAAAAATATGCAATCCGTCGGATCGATTTCGGCTACCTTCTGAGTCCGTGTGTTTTGCTGGCTCATATTATGGTGTGGGGCATGATGAGCGTAAGCGACAAATGGATGCGTTGCTTCCATCTATTATTGATTTTAATGGTGCGATTTACGATCGTATGTCAAAAATTGAAGGTGATCGCTATAAGTTCCCCCCTCAATATCAGCCTTTCATCAGGGACGCTGTACCGTTCACAGAAATCGTGAAGCTGTACAAAAAATTCAAGGTGTTTTTGAACGTCAATACGATTATTGATTCCCCCACAATGATGTCCAGACGGGTGTATGAGCTATTGGCATGTGGTACACCGGTTGTTTCAACCCCATCAAAAGCGATTGATGAGCAATTTCCTGGAGTCGTACACGTGGCTAACGACTCCAAGGAAGCAAGTATTATTATTAATAAGCTCTTGTCTGATGAGTTTTATTGGGAAAAATCGTCACATTTGGGTTACCGTGAGGTCATGACTAAGCATACTTACCACGATAGGGCTCGATTAATTGAAAGGGCCTTAGGGTATGAGGTTAATGATATTAAACCGCTGGTGAGTATCGTTACATGTACATGTCGGCCTCATATGATAGACCGGATTGTTTTGAATATGACGAGGCAGGCATATTCAAATTGTGAACTATTACTAGTTGTGCAAGGTTTTACAGCTGAACAGGTGTATGAGCTTAATAATAAATTAAAATCCGTAAAGTCAAATTTAAAAAGAATAGAGATAGTTGTGAATAATAGCGATGATTCTTTGGGGGAAAGGTTTAATTCGGCTGTTGCTATTTCCCGTGGGGAGTTTATTGCAAAAATGGATGATGATGATTTCTATTTTTCTAACTATTTGTCTGATATGCTGCTTCCGTTTCAGTATGGGGATTATGGTATGGTTGGTAAAACGGAAACATATGTTTATCTTTCTGGGTCTAATAAATTAATAAAAAGATTTCCGGGCATGAAACATCGAGATGTTGATTTTGTGGCTGGACCAACATTCGTTTTGAAGGCGGAGGTGTTTAAAAAATATAAATTTTCTCCTGTAAATAGGGGGGAGGATTCGGATTTGATCTCTAGAATGAAAAGGGATGGGGTGCGAATTTATGCGACTGATCCTTTTAATTTTATTCAATGGCGTAGCAGTGATAGTTCAGCTCACACTTGGGGTGTAGAAGACGATTTTTTCTTGACTGGTAAGCAAACTGAGATAGTAGCTAGTTATTTAGATACTAGTTTTTGCGATTTTTAAAGCTGGGTGTAGCTGCATTCTGGTTCGAATGCAATGCGGTGGACGGTGTTTTATGGTGGTGGGGCTCCATTGTTTTTGATAGATCGGTCTTCTATTGCAGAATTGGGTGTTTGATGTTGAATGGGCGTTATGCACTGCTGACAGTTGACACAGAGGCTTTAACCGGTCGAGCTATGAGTAGCTATGTTGACCGCCTGGTTTGGGGAAGGCATGCGGCCGGGACTGCTGGGATTCGCGAAATATGTGAGCTGGGCGCGGAATTTAATGCTCCTCACGTTTTTTTTGCGGATATGTGTGGATGTTATGCAGAATTGGAGCATATGAAGAAAGCTATTCGGTGGCTGAGTACCCACGGCCATGATGTGCAGTTACATACCCATCCTGAAGCATTGCCCAAAGTGTTTTGGGATCAACAAGGCTTACCGGCTATTCCGCGGTTTATGAACCAGTATCGGGATGTAGCGCGAACTCGGTTTGTTGTGCAGCACTTTGCTAAGTTGCTCGTTGAGCAAACTGGTAAGCCAATTCTTGCCCACCGCGCAGGCTCATTCCGTTGGAATGCCTTAACGATTCGGGCATTGCAAGAACTCAATATTCCCTTGTCATTCAACCAATCCATGCGAGCCATGGAAAGTGGTCGAGGCGTACACGGTGAGCCTGACTGTCTTCCTTACATCTGGTCCAACGGTGTCATCGAAGTCCCTGTTACTGAGCGCTGGGTACCCGGCGTTCCTGGTTTTCGCCCGGATCGTTGGGTCAGCCTGACTTACCCCGAGTCTCCATACTTCAAATTCGGCTCACGCCCCATCCCTGCTTGGAAACATCCTTTTGCACCTAAGCCAGCACCAGTCACGGTGGTGCTCTTACACTCATGGTCTTTGCTTGAGCGCGATGAAGCAGGACACGCGGTATATCGAGATGATCGATTGCTGGAGGGTTACCGCAAATTTTTGCGCCGCCTTGTCAAGGATTGTGAGGTCATCACGACCGCAGAATTCTTGGAGCTACATGCGCAGGGTAAAATCGACATTTCACGAACAGTTAATTTAGAGCAGGTAGAAGCACAGGTATGAGGGAGCGCTACGCAATGATTACGGTGGATACGGAGGCGCTGCCCAAGCGCGCGTCTACGGACCACGTCAATCGTCTGATCTGGGGGCGATTTCCGAAGGGCACAGCTGGTGTTGCCGAGATGTGCAAGATCGGTGATGAGTTCGGTGCCAAGCATGTATTTTTTACAGACTTGTGTGGGGCCTACTCCTACCTGGACGAGCTGAAGGACGTCGTACGATGGCTGGATGAGCAGGGCCAGGACGTGCAGCTGCATACGCATCCTGAGTATTTGCCTGACAGCTTCTGGGAAGAGCATGGCCTGTCCAACCGTCCGCAGTACATGAACCAGTACACGGACCAGGCTCGGGCCGAGTTTGTTTTTCGGCACTTTGCAGATTTGTTGACTGAGCAGACGGGGAAACCGGTTCTGGCGCATCGTGCAGGTTCATTTCGCTGGAATGCCGATACGATCCGGGCATTGAAGGAAGTGGGAATTCCACTGTCTTTTAATAATTCGATATGTGCTGTGCACAATGGCCAATGCGTATACAGTGAGGCCACCAATGACCCTTATGTTTGGTCCAATGGCGTCATTGAGGTTCCCACGACCGAGAAGCGGATTCTGGGTAAGTTAGGTAAGCCAGATTGGTGGGTTCGCCTGACTTACCCAGAGTCCCGCTATTTCCGGTTCCGGCCATGGTGGGGAAATTTGTTGCTAAATGCTGTTAGCGGTAGCCCGTCTTTTGCCGTGTTCTTGTTGCACTCCTGGTCTCTTTTGTATTGGGACGAGAACGGTTTGGGCGAGTACCGGGACGATAGCCGTCTGGAAGGGTATCGCAAGATGTTGTCGCGCCTGACCAAGGATTACGATGTGATAACGACAGCAGAGTTTTTGGATTTACATGCTCGAGGCAAGATATCCACGCCGCAGTCCGTGGATTTATCGTTAGCGCAGTACACGCCTCCACCGAAAAAAAACAAGAAGGCGAAGGCAAAGGCTTAAGGCGATGGCGCTGAAATTCTTACAAAGGCTACTGGGTGAACCCTGGTTAGCCTTTAATCGGTTTTTGACCGTACGCATGTTGCGTCGCAGGACGCAGCAGCGTGGCGCGGTGCAAACCCCTTATGAACCGATACAAGGTCGCATGCTGTACGTGGCGGCCAGTGCCTTGCCGTATCACATCAGTGGCTATACCACTCGTACACATGCTATCGCTCAGGCTTTGCAGGAGGCCGGTGGCGATGTGTGTGTCTTGACTCGCCCTGGCTATCCGTGGGATCGCAAGGATAGATTGGCTGATGCTTCAGCGCAGACAACAGCGGTGGATCAAGTCCGGTACGTTCATGTGCAACGTCCGGCTAATAACCGCCCCGTCATGCAGTTCGCCATAGAAGCTGCCGCCTCCATTGCTCAAGAAGCCATCAAACAGCGTGTCGCCGTCATTCATGCTGCCTCTAACCACGTCAATGCCTTGCCAGCCTTGATCGCCGCGCGCCAGTTAGGTATTCCGTTCCAATATGAAATGCGTGGTTTGTGGGAGCTGAGCCGAGCCTCCCGCATGCCGGAGTTCCGTGACTCGCAGGGCTTCAAGCAGGGTCTGGAGCTGGAAGGTCTGGTTGCTAGTCAGGCAGACCGGCTGTTTGTGATTTCCGAGCAGTTGGGGCAGTACGCTCGCGAGCACTGGAATGTTGACCCGGCACGCATGGGCCTGATGCCCAATTGCGTCGACCCCTCGCGCTTTACCCCTGGCGCTGCCCAGGATGTGCAGCCCAACACGATTGTCTATGCTGGCTCCCTGATTGTTTATGAAGGGCTGGATGTCTTGATCGACGCCGTGGCGGATCTGGCTGGCCGTGGCAAGGATGTGACCCTGACCATTATTGGGGATGGGGAGGCGCGCGCTCAGTTGCAGGCTCAGGTGCAAAGCCTGGGTATGGAAAAGCATGTGCTGTTTGCTGGTCGGGTCTCGCCTGAGGAGGCTCGCGCCTTGCAGGCCAAGGCCGCGCTGGTATGTATTCCTCGCCGTCCCTTTGAGGTGTGCCGTATTGTCCCCCCCATCAAGCTGGTTGAGGCGATGGCGATGGGCAAGCCTGTTCTGGTGCCGGATTTGCCGGTGTTTCAAGACGAAGTTGGGCCATGTCGTTCGGTGCGTTTTTTTAAAGCAGGTGATGTGCAGGACTTGGCTCGTGTGCTGGATGAAACCTTTCAGGCAGGTCCGGAAGTGTTGGCCCAGGATGGTGCCTTGGCACGTGAAGAGGCCACGCAGCGTCGCAGTTGGGCTGACTTTGTGGTGCATGCTTTGCCGGCCGGGGCTAATTCATGATCGGTCGCGCAATCCGGGCTTTGGGGGCGCGCATCTATACGCACCCAACCGTCAGCGAAGACGGCAAGCCCGCGGGGCAGTTTGGGCAATTGAAAGTAGCCTTGGTGTCGGACTATTTCACGGCAGACTGCCTGTCAGCCGAATGCTCTATCCGTATTCTGAACCCGCGCAATTACGAGGAGGTCATCTCCTCCTGGAAGCCTGATCTGCTTTTTGTGGAGTCCGTGTTCCATGGGCTGGGTGGCGCGTGGCGCTACGAGCTGGCCAAGCAGTCGCGACTGATCCGTTTGCGTACGCCTCGCACGATTTACAAGCTGGTGCAGTTCGCTAAGGATCAGGGTGTGCCCACGGTGTTCTGGAACAAGGACGACGGGGCGTATTTCGAGCACTTCATTGATGTGGCCAAGGCCTTTGATTATGTGTTCACCACGGACAGTGATTGCCTGCCGCGCTATCGTGCTCGCTTGAATCCTGATGTGCCTGTGAACACCCTGAGCATGCCGTATCAGCCTGCGTTTCATAACTTCACGGGCTTTGATTTCACACGCAAGGAAGGGTGCTTTACGGGCAGTTATTACCGCCGCATCCTGAGTGAACGTAGGCGCTTTCTGGACATGATTTTCGGGGCCTGTGAAGATGCGCAGATGCAGCTTAATGCCTACGACAGAAATCACGACAGATTGTCCCGGCATATCGAATTCCGCTTTCCGCGCTCGACGCATGTGCAGGTTCATGGTCAGGTTCCGCACCGCGAGACGGGGCGTATCTACAAAGAACATGTGATGTGCCTGAACGTGAACTCGGTCACGGATTCTGACACCATGTGCTCGCGCCGCTTGCTGGAGATTCTGGCCAGTGGGGGCATTGCGGTGACTAATCCCGGTCGTGCGGTGGATCGTTATTTCCGCGATTTCTGCCACGTGGTGCATTCCCGTGAGCAGGCCACTGAGTTGTTTGCACGTCTGCGCCAGGGCCCCACCGCGCAGGATTGCGAGCGTGCGGCGGCGGGGGCGGCGTATGTGCGTCAGTTCCACACCTGGGAGCATCGCCTCCAGGAGCTGGCTGATGTGGTCGGCTTCTAGGGTGCGCTTGTTTTCATGATTGTGAGCATTTTTGCGTACCTGATTCAGGCGCTGTTCTTGTTGGTTGTGGGGGCCTTTGCCCTGTACGTGGTTCTGGAACTGCGGGTACTGCTGATCTCGCGACGGGTGGAGCGTCGTAAGCTAAGCGAGCTGGTGCAGACGTCCGCCTCCTTGCAGCAGGATTGGTATCCCAAGGTCAGCGTTTTATTACCGATTTATAACGAGGCTGCTGTTGTCGAGCGTTTGATCGATGCGGCTTGTCGTCTGGATTATCCGGTGTCCGCGCTGGAAATTCTGGTGCTGGACGACTCAACAGACAAGACTGCGCTGTTGGCCCAGAACAAGGTGGATCAGTGTGCTCGGCAAGGTGTGCCCATTCGCCGCATTCAGCGTGCTGATCGTGCGGGCTACAAGGCCGGGAATCTGGTGCATGGCATTCAGCATTCCCAGGGCGAGTTTTTTGCGATCTTTGATGCGGACTTTTTACCGCCAGCCGACTTCCTGCAGAAAACCATTCCGCCTTTCAAGGACGCGAAGCTGGGTTTTTTGCAGACGGGTATTGGCTATGAAAACCGTGACCACTCTTTTCTGACCCGTTTTCAGGCCATGGAAATGGGCCACCAGCAATATGTGACGGTGGGGCTGAGCGAAGACGGGGATATGGCTTCCTTAAGTGGCAGTTCCTGTGTCTGGCGACGCGCTTGCGTGGAAGCCCTGGGTGGCTGGAATGCCTCCACCATTACCGAGGATGTGGACCTGGGTTATCGGGCCCAGTTTGGTGACTGGAAGTACGCTTATTTGCGCGATGTGGTGTCCATGTCCACCTTGCCCGAGAACATCAGCGCCTTCCGTGTGCAGCGGGAACGCTGGGGGCGGGGGCTGATTCATAGTGCCTTCAAGCACCTGGGGCAGATGTGGCAGCAGGACATGCCCTTGATGAGGCGCATGCATGCGTTTTCCATGATGTTTTCATCGGTCATGCTGGCGTCGATTTATGCCCTGATCTTGCTAAGCCTGCCGCTGAATTATTTGCTGAATTTTGATCATGTCGTCTTGCAGTGGGGCGCGCCGCTATTCTTTTTGCTGGTCGCTGTCTGGGCGTTGAATAATGCTTTCGGTGCCCGCAAGGGAGCACGTTTTGATGACAGGCCGGGCGTGTTGGGCACCTTGTGGCATACCTACTTGTATGTCGCCATGTTCCCACCCATGGCTTGGTATTATTTTGTCGGTGGTGTGCGAGCCGCCTTCAAGGTCTACGGGGAATTTAATCGTACCCCCAAAGGGGAGGGAGAGAAGGTGGCTAGACAGCCCCGCATCAATCTGTATTTGCTAATTGGTGAAGTGTTCACTTTCCTGTATTCAGCATTGGCCCTGTATGTGGCCATACGCATGGGCAACTACTTGTTGATTCCTCTGAATGCGACGGTTTGTGTAGGCTTTGGCATGGTTTTGTACTGGTCCTTCCAAGAAAGGAGAGCGCGTGGGCGTAGCTGAACCAGCAGAGCAGGAACGGGTTCTGATTACCGGTGCCACCAGTGCCATTGGTGGCGAGCTGGCGCTTTACTACGCCAAACCCGGCACAGAGCTGACTTTGCATGGTCGCAATGCCGCGATTCTGGAGCCTTTGGCCGAGCGCTGCCGACAGGCGGGTGCGCAGGTACAGACGTATCAGCTGGATTTGCGTGATCTGGATGCCTTGCATGACTGGTTGTCGCGATGCGCTGCGTTTGATCTGGTCATTGTGAATGCAGGCATGAATATCCATGTTGGCCCCAATGGCGAGCCCGAGGTTTGGGAAGATACCGAGCTGCTGCTGGATATCAACGTGAAGGCCTCGCTGCGAGTTGTGCAATCTGTGCTGCCTGCCATGCGGGCGAAAGGGCGCGGTCAGATCGCCTTGATGAGCTCCTTGGCCGCTTACTTTGGTCTGCCCACTACGCCGTCCTATAGCGCCAGCAAGGCGGCGGTCAAAGCTTATGGTGAAGGTTTGCGCGGCTGGTTGGCCCCGGAGGGGATCAAGGTCAATGTGGTGATGCCAGGCTACGTTAGCTCGCCCATGTGTGATGCCATGCCAGGCCCCAAACCATTCCTGTGGACCCCGCAAAGAGCAGCCAAGCGTATTGCCCGTGGCCTGAAAGCCAATAAAGCGCGTATCAGTTTTCCGTTCCCTTTGAACCTGGGTTGCTGGTTTCTCGCCGTGCTGCCCGCCCGGGTGTCTGTCTTTATTCTGAGCAAGATCGGTTATGACGCTTGAGCCGGGATTCTGGACTGCTATCCTGGCGGCCTTGTCGGGGCTGGCCCTGACAGTCGGGCTGGAGCGTTTCTTGCAAACAGCAGCCAGCTTGCGTCGTCACGCAGCGGCCTGTGCTTTGCATGCTGGCCTGTATGGCCTAGCGTATGTTGTACTGGTTTTTGTGTTGGGACGGCCTATTTTTGCCACGGCCTTGCTGAGTGCCTTTTTTCTGCTGCTGGTCGTGGTTAGCAATGCCAAGTTCAAGGCGTTGCGTGAAGCTTTTGTGTTTCAGGACTATGAGTATTTTACGGATGCGATCCGTCATCCTCGGCTCTACATTCCTTTTCTGGGGTGGGGAAAGTTCTTTCTGGCCGCAGCGGGCTTTATTGCTGCTCTGACGATTGGTTTATGGCTGGAAGCTGTGCCCGTCGTGCGGGCTGCCTGGAGCGGGCAATGGGGAGCCTTGGCTCTGCTTGCTGTGTTGAGTCTGGGCTTGCTGCTTTGGGGTAATAGCGCGCGTTTGATGGTGCAGATTGCACCGGAGCAGGACGTACAGGCCTTGGGGCTATTAGCCAGCTTCTGGCGATACTGGCAACAAGGCCGAGAGCGTCCAAGTTTATCTTCCCCTTTTGAGAATTCGGCTCCGAAGACCACGTCTGTTCTGGCCAGTGCTGATGCTTTGGCTGATCTGCCTCATCTGGTTTCCGTGCAAAGTGAGTCCTTCTTTGATGCCCGGCGAATTTCTGATGGAATTCGGCCAGAGATTCTGGCGGAGTTTGACCGCTTCAAATCCGAAGCGGTTGCCAGCGGATATTTGCAGGTTCCCGCTTGGGGAGCCAACACGGTGCGTTCGGAGTTTTCTTTCTTAAGCGGTATTGAAAACAGCGCGCTGGGTGTGCACCGCTTCAACCCCTATCGCGCAGTATGCGCGGGATGGTCGGTGGGGACCTTGGCTTCCTGGTTGAAGCAGCAGGGTTACCGCACGATCTGCATTCATCCTTATCCCGCTAGCTTTTACCAGCGTAATCGCGTATTCCCACTGTTTGGGTTTGACGAGTTTCTGGACATCAAGGCGTTTGCTGATGTGGAACGTACCGGCCCTTATATTGGCGATCTGGCGGTGGCAGATAAAGTCGCCAGTGTGCTGGAGCAGGCTACAGGGCCGGTATTCATACACGTGATCACGATGGAGAATCACGGGCCTTTGCATCTGGAAAAGGTCGCTGCGGGTGATGTCGATGCCTTGTATCATCAGCCCCCTCCGCAAGGTTGTGAAGACCTGACGATTTACTTGCGCCATATTCGCAATGCCGATGCCATGCTGACACGTTTGCGCGGAGCCTTGAGTGCATCGGATCGGCCCGCCAGCCTGTGCTGGTATGGCGACCACGTTCCCATCATGCCCTCGGTCTACGTAGCTCTGGGGACTCCGTGTGGGGATGTGGATTACTTTATCTGGAATTCTACCCAGAGGCAGAAAAGAACGCCGCATCGGGATGCGGCGATTCATGACTTGGCGCGGAAGTGGTTATCCTTGACTGGATTGATTACTGAGTAGACGCTGTGTTTGCACTAATCTGAGTGCTTGCTGCTGTTTTAGTGCCAGTTCATAGGCTGGCTTGTCAGAGCCTGATGCATTCTCGCGTTGCTGGGCACCCAGATGACTCCTGTTGAATGGACATAAGCGTTGAGCGGAGATGACGGTTGAATTTAGGTAATTGAAAGAGTTCGAGGACTGGGGAGTGATGATGGGCTGGTCGCTTCAGATTGCCGTGGAGACAGAGTTAGTGAGGGCTTGACGATTAACCGCCTTGGGAGGGGCATTTCAGGCTAATAGCGTCGAGTCAGAGCTCCCTAGTTATTGTCCCAGGGCATCTGTTTTCTGGGAGTTCTCTATGATGTACATCCGCCCCGCCACTGACGATGGTTTTCGCGCCCGCATAGACAAAATGATAGACCTGCGCCATCTGCGGGCGGTTTGGCTTGGTGCATGCCTGGCTGTGTGTTGTGGGATATAACCTCAACTGGCTGCTATTCAGGATCGCTCGAAAGGGCATGGGCTTGTTGTAGTGAATTTTTTGCACCTGGAAAAAGGAAGGCGCTCACGACTACCAAAGTCCGATTTTGGCGAATTGCGTAACGAATGAGCTGGTTGATTTTTTTTGCGAAGAGTCTATACGCGTGAGTTGTATGGTAAAGATGAGTGCTGATTGATCGCTTGCTATGGAAAATTAAAAAATGGATACTAATAAATTTTTTAATCGATGCTCTTTTGTCGATGGTGATGGGAACTTGTCCAGTGATTTCGTTGAGTTGGCGGGACTGCAAAAGAAGCTTACTTTCAATAAAAAATATCTTGATAAGAGTTTCAAAGATTGGATGGAAACACCTTTTGAGGAGATAAAATTGGCTGATCCGAAGAGTGTTCCTTCTAATTCTAATTTTACTCAGCCAAATATTTTTCAAGGTGAGTATGATGAATATTTAGATATGTTGATAGAAAAGCTAAAAGGTGTTCTTCTTCAGCTTGATCCAAAAGAAAAATATTTATTTTCTCATTCCTCAGGGTCGGATAGCCGAATAATATCAGGGGTTATGAGTCAGATAAAAAAATCCGGGTTAATGGATTTTGACAATGTGGTGTTTTACTGTTGGGGAAAGCCTGAGGAAGCATCCTTCAGAGAAATAATGAAGGCGGGTGGTTGGGAAAATTTTATTATTAATGATGATTCAGGGCCTAATGCTTTCGACGTTGGTGTGCAAGAATTTTCAGTAGGCGGCTGGAATCCATATGCTTCACAGATGAAGTTTTGGAAGGAGGTTGATCCATTCGAATTTACTTTATTGGCAGGAGCGGAAGGGGAGACATTTTTTCTGCCTTATGAAAAATGGATCCATGCTCGAAGTTTTTTTGTCGAACGTGGAGAAAGTATCCATAGACTATGCAAGATATTCAAAGGAGGATTTTTTCCTTTCCTAAGCTATGAAATGCTGGAATTGACCATGGCAATGCCTGATGCATGGAGAAATATCAAAGATGTCCGAATAAATAGAGATAAAGTAAGAACAGATTTGGTTGAAAAATTAGGATTGCTAAATATTCCGGTGAACAATGCTTATTATAATTTAAATATAACTAAGGATAGAAGAATGCAGATGATAGATCTTTATAATAAGAGTAAGTTTAAAATTGAATATGGTGTTGAGCTCGACTTTGAGGATCTCTTTAAAAATGCAAATGGATGGAATTCTAGGGCGTGGTCTTTTGCTGTCACCGTTTATGAAAAAGTGATGTGATTTTTCTATTTGCGTACGTTTGTCTCCAGTATCTATGTGTGAATTATTTTTTAGGACTTAACAAAGCAGAGATGTAAAAGTTATGAGAAATAATTAATTGCTCCTGGTTTATTTATTTTGGCCATTGTCAGCCGTTCATACCACCTTTTACGTTGGTCAGTGCCTAGCCATCCAGCTTGGCAGTGATCATCGAGTGGGGTGCCACCTAGGGCATCAAACTTGAATATGTCCAGCTGGGCAAGCCACAGCACAGTGTCGACATTGAGCGTTTCAACCGAACGGTACGCTACGAGTGGTTATCCCAATACCACTGGGCAGATTAGGTCCATCGCGTAGCGACGCAATAGATGTAGTCTTACAATCGTGAACACTCAAATGTGGCTTTGGGCGGCATTACATCAATTAAAAAATGGCCTTGGCCGCTTAGCCTCTACTTTTAACAACCGTTAAAAATAGGGGGATTACCGCGTGATGGTTAAGTAGACGCTTTTTCTTTTGCTGTTTTAATGTTTATTGCCAGGTTTAGTACCAGTCAACAACATTGTCCGCCAGGGCGTTATGCATTCCCGCATCGCTCGACACCAAGATGGCTCCTATTGAATGGGCATGGGCTGCAATCAGCATGTCCATATAGGACAGTGAGCGACCTTTGGCTTCTATTCCTACACGGAAAGCTGGATAAACATCAGAAACGGAGTCATCCCAATCCAGCACAGTCATCGTGCTTAGCAGGGCTTCTGCTGTTGCTTGCAAGGTAGGTCTGGACTTTTTGGCAAACCCATACATTAGTTCAGCAAGCACAATATTAGAGACAAAAATATTGCTGGGACTGTGTCCCAGCATGGTTTCTCTTACCTTGCCCCTGTTCATGGCAGCGTTCGAAACTGCATTGGTATCTAGCATGTAGATCATTCTTCCCACCCTGCAAAGTGATCTTTTTCGGGAACCGGCTCTTTGTCTCTGTTCAGGTCTTCCAGGAAGCCTTCGAATTCAGCAGGGTCAGTATTAGCGGCAACATTAAGGAAGTGATCCCAGCCTCTTGGTTTTGAGGACAGAATGACATCGCCAGACTCTTGATCTCGTCGTATGAAGACTCTTTTCCCCTCGAAGCGAAAACCTTCTGGTAAACGCACAGCCTGACTATTTCCGCTCATGAATACGCTTGTTGTCTTGCTGGTAGGGTGAGCTTTCTTGGCGGGTAGTTTTATGTTTGTACGCATAGTTGCCTCCATATCCTGTATATACGAATAGTATACACACAAAGACTAGCGAGAAAAATGGAACCGTATGACTTTGATATAAAAAGAAATTAGTTGGATGAAGCTCAGAGGATGACTTTAGTTCTTGAAAGTCTCTATCCAATGCCGAGTAGACGCATCATGCTCAGCAGAGATTTCTTTCTCTCCCGACAGTTCCTGCAAAATCCCGTTCGCCAATACTTTCCCGTATTCCACCCCCCATTGATCGAAGGGATTGATCCCCCAGATCAAGGCCTGCACAAAAATCTTGTGCTCGTACAAGGCCAGCAAGGCGCCTAGCGAGAAGGGGTTCAGGCGAGGTAACACAATCAGGGTGTTAGGGCGTCCGCCCGAGTGCACGCGATGGTGCGCCAGTTCGGCAGCCTGCTCGTCCAGACCTTGCTGTTCGCATTCGGCCAAGGCCTGTTCGTAGGTCTTGCCGCGCATCAGAGCTTCGCGCTGTGCCAGGCAGTTCGCCAACAGCAGGTTATGGTGCTCTGCCTGATTGTGATCCGCCTGCTGGCACACAATAAAATCCACAGGAGCGCCATCGCTGCCCTGGTGTAGCCATTGATAGAAGGTATGTTGTGCATCTGTTCCAGCCAATCCCCAGACAGCTGCGCCGGTAGCGATTCCAACCGGTTCACCGCTGGTGGTGACGGACTTGCCCAGCGACTCCATATCCAGTTGCTGAATGTAGGGCACCAGATTGTCCAGGCGGAAGTCGTAGGGGGAAATGTTCAGTGAGCCATAACCCAGCACACTACGGTTGACTACGCCTGCCAGTGCCATCTGCACAGGTACGTTAGATGCAACAGGAGCCTCCTGAAAATGCTGGTCCATGGCTGCAGCGCCTGACAACATCCCGGCCACCACGTCACTGCTAACTGCTAAGGCAGTGGTTAGGCTGACTGCCGACCACAGGGAGAAACGACCTCCTACCCAATCCCAGAACTGGAAGGTGTTTTTTTGTGGAACCCCCCAATGTGAGGCGGTTTCAGGGCGGGCGGTGACGGCAACGATTTGCTCGTAGGGATTCGCAACGCCAGCGGCTTGCAGCCATTCCAGGGCGCGCTGGCCGTTCTTCAGGGTTTCGGTTGTGGTGAAGGATTTGGAGGCGATCACGATCAGGGTGTCGTGAGGGTCCATACCCGACAAGGCATGCTCCAGCGCATGGCCGTCGATATTGGCCAGGAAGCGTACATTGCGCCAGCTGTGGCGATAACCAAAGGCCGCCAGGGACAGGCGTACGCCCCAGTCGCTGCCACCAATACCGATATGAATGATGTTGCGCCAGCGGCGTTCGGAGTCGGCGACACGTACAAAGTGGTTCATCCGTTCGCGCTCTTTCGCGACATCAGCGATGGGGGCAGGGGCACGCAGAGCGCTATGCCAGGCAGCACGTTGTTCTGTGCGGTTGACTAGGCCCCCCTCTAGCAGCTGTTTACGTGATTCGTCAAAATTACGTGCCATCAACAGCGCTTCACCTGCCTGCTGTAATTCAAGTGAGTGACGTTGGCCACTGAGGTCTACTTGCAGCCCAGCTGTTTTCAAGCAATGCAAATCCAGCGTATATCGATCGGCACTTAGTGCTGCCTCACAGAAGCGAGTCCATTCTGGTAGGCCTGTCAGGGGAGACGCAAGAGGCAGAGAGTGGGAACTGGTGGACATAGGGAGTGCTCAACATACAGTAGACTAGGGCGCCATTGTACGAGTCTTTAGACACACTTGAGCAGACTGGTCCGTAACTGATTCTGTCTTTGCCCTTATGAATGTATTGGGATCAGATTGTGTTCACCATAAGGCAGCACCCATGCTTGCAAACTGGGATCGCTAGCTAGCACCCGCGTAATCTCTTGTGGCGACATCCAGGAGAAGGCTGTGGACAGAGCGTCGGCTATCGTGGCGTTTCCAGCCACGACAGAGACACTGCGATACAAAGGCCGAGCCTGACCATTAGCGGGATTGAACAAATGGGTAATTGAACCGTCCCGACTAAGCACAGTTCCTGCGCCTGATGACGTACTGATGGCCTGGTTATGGACATTTAGATTCAGCAGGCTGGTGGTGTGGCTGGGATCGCCTGCCAGACCGACACGCCAGGGGCGGTTGCCCGGAGCCACGCCTAGACTGCGTATTTCTCCCATGTCGACTAGGGCGTGCTCCAGCCCAGCTTGTTTCAGCTGTTCGGTAATGCGATCGGTGATGTAGCCTTGGGCAATCCCGTTCAGGGTCAGGGCCATACCGGGATGCTGTAGCTGGATCGTGTCGTCCTGAATGTGGATGGCTTGGTACCCGACTTGTTTCAGCGCCTGCTTGATCTCGGCAGCATCAGGAATGGACGTTTTAGCGCTGCGTTGGGCTGCCTGGCTACACAGCTCCCAGAGTACCTGCACGGTTGGATCAAAGGCCCCGTTCGTTAATTCACTCAGGCGCTGTGATTCCAGCAGCAGCCGCGTCAGATCGCCGGGGGCTTGCTTCAGATAGCCATCGCGATTCAGGCGGCGCAAGGCGCTGTCTTGTTCATACAGACTGAATATTCGCTCCAGCCGTCGCACTTCGGACAGGGCCTGATCGATCAGGGTTTGTGCGAAAACCGGGTCGGGATGGTGGATATGCAGTTGTGCGTCCGCACCTAAAGCCACCCCTTGCCAGGAGCTGAGCGGGGTAGTGGCTGCTTGCATCGCTTTGACGGCCCAGGGCACGCAAGTCAGGGCGCTGGTCGCGGCCACGATACCGATAAAACGACGGCGGGAAACAGGAGTAGAAGTCATGGCAAATACCTGGGATCAGGAAGATAAGCGTTTCAAGGCAGCGCGACCGCACCAAAGATGTAGTTCTCCGGCATCTCGGCAAAGCGAACCACTTGGCCGCCATGCTGCTGCTGGAAGTCCTTGGCGGCCTGCTCCTGGCTAAAGGGCAGGGCATCGATGGTGCCCATGCCACCGGTGTAGCGGCTGTAGATCAGATACCAGGCATCTTGTGCCGGTATCCAGGCTTGGTCGGGGAACTGGCCGTCCTGATTGCGTTGGGCCATGTCTTGCACATAGGTGGCGGCAATGGCCTTGGATTCTTCAGGCAGCATGGTGTAGGCAAAGACCTCGCGTATGGTGGTGAACCAGAGCGGCGCTTCGCGTTCGCGCAGAAGGATTTGCCCTTTGGGGCCTTGATGCTCGAACAGGTACATGCCGCAGTAGTGGCCTACAGCCGTTTGCGGGATCTGGACGACGGGAGGCGGCGGGGCTTGCACCTGTTCCGGTTGGCCGCAGGCAGCCAGTATCAGACCCAGGCACAGCAACAGAAAAGTGCGCAGTTTTTTCATAGTGCTTTTCTTTTGAATACCAGGCTTGCCAGACCAAAAGGCACGGCGATCCACAGCAGCAGAACGCTCATCAACACACTGGCGGGCAGACGAGCCTGTTCGCTTAAACCGGCCATACCAGCAAACATGGCGACATTCTCGTAGCCGGTCAGATTCAGCAGGCGGTACACGTCGGTGGGGTTGAACAGCAGGATGATGTTCAGCCAGGAAGCGGTGATCATGGCACCTTGGTCAGCGACCAGAATACCCAGCAGAGCCATGTCATAAATCACCACGAAAAACAGCCAGATACCGATGGCCAGTCCGGCCGCAGTGGCACGCTCTCTGACCAGGGTGCTGATGAAATAGCCCATGGACAGGAAGCTGGCGCCGAGCAGAACGCTGGCACCCATCATGGCCAGAAAGGGCGTCCAGACGCTGAAGTCCAGGCCGCCATGTGCCACTTGCAAGGTAACGCCTGCCAAACCGTAGCCCACCACGGTAGATAAGCTCAGGATCAGGGCATGGCCCAGGAATTTACCAACCAGAACTTGCCAGCGATGGACGGGGTAACTGAGCAGCAAGGACATGGTGCCGCGCTCTATTTCACCCACAATGGCGTCGTAGGACAGCAGCATGGCTATTAGCGGGATCAAAAAAATAGACAGGCTGGACAGGCTGACAACCGTGACTGTCAAAGGATCTACCTTGACGCTGCCGGTGGGGGCGCTGCCCAGAAAACCCAAAGACAAAGCCAGTGCGGCCAGCAAGAGGGTGACGGCCAGTACCCAACGATTGCGCAATCCGTCGCGCACTTCCTTTTGAATGATGATCAGGACAGGGTTCATGGCTTAGTAATCCTCGCGCTTCAAAAAGTGCGCATACAACTCGTCCAGACCGGGGGATTCCAGCTCCAGGTCGGTTAATCCTGAAATGGCGTGCGCTTCGCGCAGAATCTGGATTTTTTCGGCTTCGGTGCAATGACGTTCCAGGCGATTGGCACCGATGACATTCCAGTGCTGTGGAACAGAGTCGGGGATTTGCTCTACGGTCAGGCGAATACGTACCGGCAAGCCAGCGTTTTGTCGCAGTTCGGATAAGGTGCCATCGGCAATCTTGCGCCCTTGCTGCATCACGATGATGCGGTCCGCCAGACGTTCCATCTCCGCCAGAGCGTGGGTACTGAGCAGGATGGTGGCCCCGGCATCGCGCAGTTCTTGGACGATCTCGTAGAACAGCAGACGGGAGGCCGGGTCCAGTCCAGTGGTGGGCTCATCCAGTAACAGCACACGAGGTTTGCCCAACAGGGTTTGAGCCAGTGCCAAGCGTTGGCGCATGCCTTTGGAATAGGTGCCCACGCGCTTGTGAGCCGCTTGTGCAATGCCGACACGTGCCAGCAAGGCTTGGTTGTCTTTAAGTGGCAGCCCTTTTAATCGAGCATAAAAGGCCAGCGTTTCCGTGCCTGTCAGTGCCGGGTGCAGGGCGACCGTTTCGGGCAAATAGCCGATGTGGGCGCGCAGGCGGGCAGCCTGGGGCGAACCGGCGTCATGGTCCAGCAACATGACCTTGCCTTCGTCGGCGCGGATCAGGCCCAGAATCAGTTTGATGACAGTACTTTTGCCTGCGCCATTGTGGCCAGCCAGTACCGTGCATTGACCAGGGTAAAGCTCGAAGTTCACCGCGTTGGCGGCACGCTGCTGGCCATACAGCTTGCTGACATTGGCCAGCGCGACAGGGGCCGTGCAGTTATTGGATGGAGTCATGATTGGCCTTGTAGCGCTCCCAGACGGGATTGTCGGGCGCACGCATCAGCGGTGCGCTATCGATGATGCCGCCGGGCAAAATGGCGGGAAATTGGGTTTGCGCCCAGCGCACAATGGAAACGGCGGGGCTGTTCAAGAGCACGCGGGCCGAAGGGGCTCGCCACACCAGTTGTTCAATCAGGCCATTGGGGCGATAAGCGGTGTCGCCAATGCCGTCACCGTTCAGGTCAAAGGCGCTGTGATCGCTCCAGTAATTGCCCCGGTCCTTGCTGGACCACTCCAGGTAGCGGGTACCCACATACTTCACCTGATTCTGGTTCTGGATGAAGGCGTTTTTCGTGATCTCATTGCCTTCGGAGCCGGCGGTGTAGTGCACCCCGATCTGGGTGTTCTGAATCAGGTTGCCGGAGATCTTGTTGAAGTTGGCGTTGTAGAGAAAGACGCCTTTTTCGGCACCGTCCACGATATTGTCGGTAATGGTCGATTGTTGGGCGGCGTTGAGCATCAAGCCTTGATGCGTGCTGTTGATGCTGATGTTTTCACGTACTGTCAGGAACTGCGAAAACATCAAGGCATAGGCAATGTCATTGCCTATGGATACATTGCTGCTGACTTCGCTGTTATTGGTGTACATGTAGTGCACCGCATAGCGCAGCTGGGTAAAGCGGTTGTGGCTGAAAACATTGTCGCGGCTGGTATTGGAAAAAATGCCGTCGCGACCCCAGGAAATATCGTTGTACAAGATGCGTGAGCCGGGGGAGTTCCAGACGGTCACGCCATTGCCGCGCTCATTCAGACGCAGCTCTTTATTGCCTACGATGGTGTTGTGTTGCACCAGCGCGTTGTGGGGCCCCCAGACATATACCCCCACCAGATTGTCGAGGATGTCGTTGTTTTCAATCAGGGCGTTATGGGCGGGTTTATCCAGGAATATGCCTGCATCCATGTCGGGCAGGCTCAAGCCGGAATTACGCACGGTAATCTGACGTATCTGCACATCTTCCGCCTGCACCCACACCGTGCGGCCTTCACGTTCTCCCATCAATACGGCTTGCCGATTGTTGGGGCCTTGAAGCGTCAAGGGCTTGTTCACGATGATATTGCCCTGATACGTGCCGGGAGCCAGCATCAGGATGTCGCCGGGCAGGGCGGCATCGATAACGGCTTGCAGCGATGTATCGGCAGGCACTTCAATGGTGGCCGCTTGCGCCATCAGGCCACTGGCCGCCAGGGCCAGGACCGTAAGCGGCTTGAGGGCCAGCCTCAGCACCAGGGTTGGGCTGAGGCAGCGTGCACGGGCGGGGAGCAGGCAGAAAGGCGTCATGTCACCGTCAGGCTTTGGGTTTCACATTCATCTGACCGGACATTTCCATGTGCAAGGCGTGGCAGAACCACTGGCAGTAGTACCAATGCACACCGGGACGAGAGGCCGTGAAGGTGACCGAGCTGGTTTGCTGCGGTCCAATTTCCATGGCCACGCCGTAGCCGGACAAGGTAAAGCCGTGGGTCAAGTCCTCGATCATCTCCATATTGGTGACGACGACGGTGACCTCATCGCCCTGGTTGACCTCGAAGCTGGGCACGGAGAACACGGGTGCCACAGCGGTCATGTAGACCCGCACCTTGTTGCCATCCCGAATGACTTTGGACGCACCCTCCAGGGTGACGCCATCTTTCTCGGCCATTTTCCGTGCGCCGTCCCACCATGGGTCGTCACGAGTCCAGACGCGCTTGGGTCGTACTTTGTCAGCTGCAACCAGCAGCATGTCGTGTGGTTCGGCAAAGCTTGGGCCATCGTGAACCAGCTTCATGACGTCGCCCGAAATGTCGATCAGCTGATCGTTTTCTGGTTTGAGCGGGCCTACGTTCAGGAAACGGTCTTTGGAGAACTTGTTCAGCGACACCAGCCATTTACCATCGGCCTCTTTGGTCTCGCCCATGGTGGTGTGGTTGTGGCCGGGCTGGTAGTGCACGTCCAGTTTCTGGATGATGGGGTCTACGTCCTTGCCCTGGTAAGCCTCAATGGCTTTGGCCATGTTCCACTTCACGATCTGGCTGTCGATAAACAGCGTGGTGTAGGCGTTGCCGCGGCCGTCATAGGCCGTGTGCAGTGGGCCCAGGCCCAGTTGAGGTTCTGCCACTACGCAGTCGCGCGGTTTGATTTTGTCGGCGAACAAGTCGTCCAGGCGGCGCACGTCAATCATGGTGACGGTGGGCGAGAGCTTGCCGTTAAACACCACGTGGATGCCATCGGGGCTGGCATTGCAACCGTGCGGGGAGTTGGGCACAGGAATGTAGCGGGTGTAGCGCGACCCTTTGCGGCCATCCAGAACTTTGACGCCCTGCATCTCTTTGAAGTCGCCTTTCTTGACGCCGTCTTCAATGGCCTTCAGGTTGAACACCACGGCCCAGTCCTGCTCGTTGGCGCTCATCTCGCCGACGTCCAGCCCCTTTTCGGAGTTGTAGCAGGTGGAGAAGGCGTACTTGCCCTGATAGTCGGCGTCGCAGTTGTCCAGGTTGCCGTCCACGATCACCTGCCAGGCAATTTCCATGGTGTCGCCATCAATGGCGGTAAAGACAGAGAAGTAGTTCTCTTTGGGGTTGCCGAAGATGGTGCCGTTATTGGGCAGGGGAACGATGTGTTCGCCGTTGCAGAACACATAGCCGGTGCGGGGGTAACGTTGGGGGCGCAGGCCGTGGATGCCGTCGGCATTGGGGATCTCGATGATCTTGTCGCACTTCATGACATCGCAACGCACGCGAGCCACGCGGTTATTGGCCTTGTCGTTGATGTAGATGAAGCGCCCGTCGTAAGTCCCGTCGGTAAAGGACATATGGGGGTGGTGAGCATCGCCGTTAGGCAGGATGCCGCCCAAGGAGTCAGCAAAGGCCAGGGTTTCAGGCGTCAGGTTGGCGCGCATGATCTGGCGACTTTCGTTGGTAATGCCCCAGCCCGTCGCGCTGCAAATGTTGAAAATCGGGATGCGCATCAGCTCGCGCATGGAGGGCAGGCCCATGATGCGGATTTCGCCGGATTGACCGCCGGAGTTGAAGGCGTAGTACTGGTCCAGTTCACCCGGCTCAATGTGGGCGTTTTGCCCGTCCGGTGCTTTTTTCGTATCGGCCAGAGCATTGCCAATATGGGTGGCGCTGACGACTGCGGCACCTGACAAGGCGGCGGTGCCCAGAAAGGCGCGGCGACTCAAGCCGTGTTTATCCTGTGTGTTCTCGGACATGGTGTGATCTTCCTTTTGTGTGATGACGTGACCGACTTGGCGCTGGGGCGCGCCCAGCCGTCTCACGGCGTGGCGGGCGTGGAATCGGTACTGTCTACGCTGCGTGGACGCACGGTAGGGCGGGCAGCAGCATCGTCTTGCAGCGAGCTGGCAACGGCGACGGGGGCCGGTTTATCTCGCTTGCGCTTGGCGATCTTTTGAATCAGGTGCGGGCATTTTTTCTCGTGGTGATACAGCATCTGGCAGTTCAGGCACTGGATGCACTCGTTGGGGTTGATCGGGCCTTCTGGCTCGATGGCTTGGACGGGGCAGTCGGTTGCACAGCGCTGACAGGGGTTGCCACACATGGGGTAGCGACGCAGCCAGTCAAAGATGCGCAAGCGGGCGGGGATAGCCAGGGCAGCACCCAGGGCACAGAGGTAGCGGCAGTAAAAACGCTCGATAAACAGGCTGGCAATCAGCAGCAAGACAGCAAAGATGGTGAAGGGCCAGTCGCGGATGAATTTCAGAATAATGGCGGTCTTGAAGGGTTCGACTTCGGCCATCTTTTCCGCCACGGCCATGTCGTACAGGGCAAAGCCAAACAGCAGAATGAAGATCACGTATTTGATGGACACCAGGCGCTTATGGGCGCTGTAGGCTACCTTGATTTGCGGAATGCGCAGGAAGCGGGCCAGTTTGTTGGCCAGCTCTTGCAGCGCCCCAAAGGGACAGAGCCAGCCACAGAAGGCACCCCGGTTCCAGAAGATCAGGGAGATGGCGGTGGCGATCCACAGAATGAAGACCAGCGGATCCATCAGGAAGTATTCCCAGCGGAAATCGGTGCGCAGTGCGTGCGAGAAAGTCAGTACGTTCACCACGGACAACTGGGCCGAGGCGTACCAGCCAATCCAGACCAGGGAGAACAGCAGAAAGCCGATGCGAAAGCGCTGGTAGAACACTTCGTGCTTGGTTAGCGTGTCCTGAAAGAAGAAGACTCCACCCAAGATCAGCAAGGACAGCAGCAGCACGGCAATCTGCACTTTCTTGCCCGCCCAGATTTGCTTGTACAAAGGCTCGCCGGCGGTGTCCAGGTCATGGTGCTCTGCGGTATCGGGGGCCGCTGCAACTGCTGCTGAAGGGGGCGCTGTCAAATAGGCATCAGGAAGCTGGTAATTCAGGTTCAGCGTGACAAAGGCTTTATCCTTGACGCTCAGCACGCGCTGAACCAGCAGTTGCAGCCGCCAGGGCTGGACCGGATCAAAGGTGGCGGTAGCCGGAATCTTGAACAGGGCGGCTTCTTTGAAGTCAGGGGCATTGGCGGCTTTCACGCCGGGCAGACGCTGGTGGTCCAGATCGGTGAAGTGAAAGCTGTCCAGATCCTGGACGATCTCGATACGGTCAAAAATCCCGCCGCGTACATAGCCTGATCCTTTGAAGGAATACAGCCCGTTCCCGACGACCAGCATGGCTTGCTGACCGGGTTTCAGCTCTTGTTGCAGGTACGTGTAGTCAGATTCGCCCAGCAGGCTTTTTCCAATGCTGGGCACGCTGACCAGGGCGGCGTACAGATCAATAAAAGTGTCTTGTGGGTCGCCTTCCTGCGGATGGGCGGCGGCTTCCGTGCGACCACTGTCGATGAAAGCCTGGTTGATGTCGGCCACGCTGACGTGCAGGCGTTGGATGGCACCGCTTTGGAGCAACTCATCCCAGCTGGCAATGGTTTGATTGCTGCTGTCTATGCTGCGTTTGACTGCCGCCGGTGCTGTGGCGGGGGCGGCAGGCTGGCCTATGCCTTCTTGCCGGGCCACCAGTTGGGAAGAGCGCATGATGCTGTCACCGACCACCATCAAGGTCACGGTGGCACCACTGATAATGTCGACAGGTGGTGGTGCGCCGGGTTTGGGACGGTTCTTGATGTAATTCTGGCCCACATAGCCCTGAATGAAGGCTTCTACCCGCGATTCGGGGATGCCGATCAAGACAATGGGTTCATGGTGTTCCAGCAGCTTGGCAGCGACGATGCTGCCATCCATGCTCATGGCGACCAGGGTGTCGATGGGGAAGCTGGAGTAACCACGGGTGTTAACGATGTCGGTCGTCACATACACATATCCTAGCTGTTCCTGATCCTTAAAGACCTTGGCAACAGGTAAGGTGCCCGCGGGCTCGCTGGTGTGGGTGGCGGTGGGAAAGATCTCGTTAAGGGCAATGTCCGGCAAGAAATGGGCAATGCGCGAACTGGAGTGTGCCGGAGGACTGCTCAGACAGGCTGCCAGTACAAAAAGCAGGAGCCAGATAATACGGAACTGAACATGCCGGGCAACGCGATTGAGGGACGTCATTTCTTACCACCTGCAACAAGATTCTTGCGAGATGGTAGGGGTTACCCTTTGTTTACTCTTTGTGTCAGAGCAAGGACAGATTCTGACAAGAGTGGATGTGGGTCGGCGTCAGTCTGTCCTTGATCTGTGAGGAATGGTGGCAGGCTTTGCTGGCCGGGCTTTAGATGAGGGTCAGCCTTGCTGACGCAAATAATTCAGGACCGCGTCGGCATCACCCTGAAAAATGATCCGTTCCGCTTTTTGTTCGCGTTGATAGGCGTACATGGGGTCGTAGTATTGCGTCAGCAAACCGCCGATCCACTCCCGGTGACCCTCCAGCGCGCCGCTGCGCTCCTGCTCCTGCAAGGCCTCATCCATGATGGCGGCCAACTGCTGGTAGCGTTGATGGCCCAGGCGCTTGGTAATGCGGGCCAGGCTTTGACGCAGTTGTTCGGCAAAGAGCGCAAAGCCTGTTTGTGGCTCGTGTTGGGCTGTGTATTCCGCGTGCAGGTTCTGGACGTAATCGCGCACGATGCGCGTAATGCGGTTTTCCAGGCTATCTTCCAGCCAGATGATGGGCCACTGCTGCATCCCTCGGTACAGGCCCAGTGGCAGGCTGCAACGGCCTATGGTTTGGCTTTCATCTTCCAGGACGAAGCGCTGGTGCCCTTGGGCCGTTTTTTTGAGCATGGCGATCGATAGCCTGTGCTCGAAGTCGATCTGGCTGGGTTGGCTGGTGGCGTGTTTGCCAAAGCTGGAACCACGATGATGTGCGTAGCCTTCCAGGTCCAGACTGTTATCAAGCTGCTGCAGGACATCGGTTTTGCCCGTGCCTGTCATGCCGCCCAGAACCTGAAAACGGGCGCTGCTGACGGTTTGTTCCAGATTATTCAGCAAAAAGCCACGCATAGCCTTGTAGCCGCCCACTACGCGGGGATAGGGAATGCCTGCCTCTTCGCGCAGCCAGGTTTGTGTGATCTGGCTGCGCAGGCCACCTCGAAAGCAATACAGGTAGCCGTCGGGATGGTCTTGCGTAAATTGTGCCCAGGCCTGCAGGCGAGCTTGCTTGAGCTGGCCACTGACCAGCTTGTTACCCAAGGCAATGGCGGCATCCTGGCCATGTTGCTTGTAGCAGATCCCCACCAGGTGACGCTCCTCGTCGTTCATCAGTGGCAGGTTCAATGCGCCGGGAAAGGCGCCTTTACTGAATTCGATGGGAGCGCGAGCGTCCATCAAAGGCACATCGTTCAGGAACAGCTCGCGGTAGTGGTGGGTATCAGGACGCATCAAGCGATTTCGACGGCGTGGGTTTTGGCGGGGATGAATTCCCCGATGGCTTCCAGGGTCAGGCCCAGTTCTTGTGCTGTTGCCAGAAACTCGGCAGAGGCAGCAGGCTCTACGGCGATCAGCAAACCGCCGCTGGTTTGTGGGTCGCACAGAATGTTGATCTGATCCTGGCTGATAGGAGCGATGCGATGGCCATAGCTGTCGAAGTTGCGTTGCGTGCCGCCGGGCACACAGCCTTCTTGCAGGTAGTATTCAATGCCGGGCAACAGGGGCACACGATCCAGATTCAGACGGGCGGTCAGGCCGCTGCCATCAGCCATTTCGATCAGGTGTCCCAGCAGACCAAAGCCAGTCACATCGGTCATGGCTTTAACACCGGGCAGTTGTGCAAAGCGGTTGCCGGGCTTGTTGAGCGTGCACATCCAGTCGCGGGCCAGGTTTTGATCTTCAGGACGAAGCTTGGCTTTTTTCTCGGCCGTGGTCAGCACGCCAATACCCAAAGGCTTGGTCAGATAGAGCTGGCAGCCTTCGGTTGCGGTGTCGTTGCGTTTTAACTGGCCTTTATCAACTACGCCAGTTACAGCCAGACCAAAAATAGGCTCGGGGGCATCAATGGAGTGACCACCGGCCAGGGTGATGCCAGCGGCATCGCAAGCCGCACGCCCACCACGCACGACCTCGCGGGCGACTTCAGGGGACAGGACATTGATGGGCCAGCCCAAAATGGCGATGGCCATGATCGGTTTACCACCCATGGCGTAGATATCGCTGATGGCGTTGGTCGCAGCAATGCGCCCAAAGTCATACGGATCGTCCACGATGGGCATGAAAAAATCGGTGGTCGAGACGACGCCTGTTTCCTCATTCAAGCCGTACACAGCCGCATCATCACGTGATGTATTGCCTACCCACAGGTTCGGGTCCACGTTCTGGGCTCCGCTTCCCGCCAGGATTATGTCCAATACTTTGGGGGAAATCTTGCAGCCGCAACCGGCTCCATGACTGTATTGGGTCAGACGAATGGGAGTATCCATGAGCGCGTACCAAGAAAGAGGTTGAAGATGAAATGATACTAAATTGCCCCTATGCCCTGCAGGCTTTTGCTACGGAAAGGGCAGAGGTCGAACACGCTGGGCCAGTTGGTCGGCGGCCACCCACTGTGCAAATTGCTCGCCCAGTCGCTGGCTTTGTTCGACGGAGTTTTGCCAGGCAATACGCCGGTCTGCGTCGGGCAGACGCTTGTAGTCGGAACGATCGGGGATTTTGCGGTCTTTTAGACGCCGATAGAAACGTTCGGTCGGGCACAGCAAAATCAGATTGTCCAGGTTGTGACGGCGGCGAGCCTTTTGCCAACGGGGCAGGTATTTGTCGAACCAGCTGGCGCTGATCTTTTGAGTGAAATGCGGAAACAAGGTCAAGCCTGGGCTATCCAGATCCAGAGCGCAGAAGTTGTAGTCGACTAGGCCTCCATCCCGGTATAGACCGGCAGGCCAGTTATGGGCGGCATTCACACCGTCAATCACGAGTGGAATAGCGGTGCTGGCGGCCAGGGTCTCGAACAGATTGTGCTGATCCAGTGCGGCGTAGCGAGCCAGGTCTTGATGTCTGCCGTGAATGGGCAAGGGGCTGCGGGTGTCGTGCACAATAACCCGTTCGAAGAACCAATGCGGGATAGCAGGGTGCACATAATTGCCGACCATGCAGCTGAGCAGGGCTGCACCAAGCTGTTTGGGGTTGCGGGAACCCGCCCAGCCCTTGCTGCGTGCCACGGTAATGGCGAAGCGATAGCGTGGATGGTTCAGGATCGCAGCCTGTGAGTCGGCGTCCCCCAGCAAGGTTTTCAGCATGGTCTGGGTAGACCGGGTAATGTCAGCTACCGTGGATTTGGGAAGAAAGGGGCTGTGTATATAAAGCTGCGCAAAGTCCGCAAAGGCTTTGTGCGGATCGCTCTGGGCCGCACAGGCAAAGCGCCAGGAAGCGATGGAGCTGCCAAACAACCATAGCGGCTCATCATGCGTGTTGAGCCAGTCGCCAAACAAATACTGATCCAGCCCGGTTAGCGCCAAAGCCTTGGGCCCACCCGCGCTGCCAATCAGTGTGCTGATGTCCTTGGCATGCAAACCATTGCTTTGAATATGACGATAAGCACGAGGCCCGGCGTAGATCGCGAGATCAGACTCGGTGGACGACAAGATCAGCTCCCGAATGAGGTGATTCTGTAGCCAGAAAGCTGGCTAACCAGGCTTTAGTCTAGCGCTGTTATGGCTGAAGGAAGAGCTTATCGGTCAGGTGAGGTGGACGAATGCAGTGGAGAAATAAAAATGGCCGGCTCTAGATGCGCCGGCCATTTGAAGGGACTATAGGTGTTTAGAAACGCAAACCTACACCCAGCCAGTAGCGACGACCATCTTCGACGTAGCCGTAATCATCGTAGCGGATTTGCTTATCCAAAATATTGTAGATACCCGCGTACAGGTCTACGTTTTTGTTCAGTTTGTAGGTGCCACCCAGATCTACAAAGGTGTAGGACGGAGCTCGTGTTGTCGAGGAAGAGGCAGAGGTGACTGGTTCACTTTCTTTGCCACGGTAGTTCACGCGAGCCCATGTGTTGATTTTTTCTGTAGGGTGCCAATCCAGACTGACATTTGCCATGTGCTTGGGCATTTGATTCAGAGGCTGACCCTCGTTAGGACCGCTCTTTTGCTTGGAATGGGTGTAGGTGTAATTGGCCTTCAAGGTCCAGTCTTGAGCCAGATCCCAGCTGAAGTTGGTTTCAATACCACGGGTTACCGCCTTGTCCACGTTCTCGTAAGTAGTGGGGTCGGAACCAAACTGGTTAGGGCCGTCGGTACATTTGCTGGCCGGACATGCAACGCGAGTGATCTTGTCCTTGAAGTCGTTATTAAACAAAGTCACGCCAGCGGAGAAGCCCTCCAGACTGTCATACATGACGCCGAGTTCTTGCGACAGCGATTTTTCTGGCTTCAGGTCAGGGTTACCGTACATATTGCCACCACGGCTGACTTGGCCCCAACCAGGGATGGTTTGACGCAGGTCAGGTGCACGGAAGCCGGTGGATACACCGCCTTTGATAGTCCAGTTGTCTGTGGCAGACCACACGCCATAGATACGTGGACTGAAGTGTTTGCCGAAGTTCTCGTCGTGGTCGTAGCGCAGGCCGCCGGTCAGGGCGAAGCTGTTGGTCAGGCTCCACTCGTCTTCCATGAATAGCGACCATTGGGTGCGTTTGATACGGTTGATTCCAGTTGTGAGCTGGTTACCAGTTTCGTCGTTCAGTTTTTGATGCTGGTAGGAGGCACCCAGCGTCAGCAGATGATCGCCCAGGGGGGCAACCCATGCAGTACGTGCATCGGTATTTTTGATACGCATGTCACGCGACTTGTTGTTGAAGTCTTCCTGTTGCACGTAGGTGTCAGAGGTTGCAAATCCCCAGTTGCCACTGTGAGTCAAAGAGACCTTTTCACCGCGGTAATCTGTCTCGGAACTGGCAGGGCAACCGGAGCGTCCGCAAGCAGTGCCGGGAGCAATTGGCTCAACGGTCTTGCCCAAGGTGGAATTGTATTTTTGACGCTTTGTGCTGCCTTCGAGCACAAAGCTGTGGTTTTCCGAAGGGGTCAGGCTCAGCTTGGCACCGACTTCAAAGGACTCACGCTTGCGATAACCGTTGTAGATATCGTCTTCTTTGCGATTGGTTTGTTGTCCATAGACTTGCAAGCCCAGCACGCCATCCTTGATCGGGCCACCCAGCATGAAATTGCCCTGGAAAATATCGCCCGAGCGGCTGTGCGATTGCAAGGTGCTATCCAGGCGAATGGAACCGCCCCATTCCTTGGGCACTTTGCGGGTAATGATGTTGATCACACCGCCCATGGCGTCGGAGCCATACAGCGAGGACATGGGGCCGCGCACCACTTCGATACGTTCAATTTCGGACAGGGGAGGGGTCCAGCCGCCTTCCACACCGGAGGAGTCCGAGTTGGTGCGGGTTTCTGTCGAGCTTTGGCGTTTGCCGTCGATCAGGATCAGTGTGTATTTGGAGCTCATGCCGCGAATGGTGATGTCGCGACGGTCACCACCGCCAGTCACAATGACGCCAGGCACATCTTGCAGAGCGTCGTAGGCATCACGGTAGAACTTGTTTTCCAGGTCTTCGCGGGTAATGACGGTAATCGACGCAGGAGCTTCTTTAATGTCTTGCTCAAAGCCCGAGGCGGTAACAACCACTGGGCTGAGTTGGACGGGTGTGCTTTCTTGAGCAACGGCACCACTAGCAGCAAAAGCGCCTGCCAGAACGAGCGGCAAGCGCTTTACGGTAAATAGAGATTTCATTGACGACTTCCAATTTGTGTCTGTTTTTAGCGTGTGCTGCGGTTGCGTTGCTCTTGGCGGCAGTATTTTCCTTACAGCGGAAATAATGATACCGATTCTCATTATCGGTTCAAGCGTGAAACCTTATAACTCGAATAGAAATGAGAGTAATTATTATATTGGTTGTGAAAAAGCGACGTTATTGCGTGCCAGACCTCCAGACTTCGGAGCAAGCCCGGAGGTCGGCAAGATGCATTAGAAGCTGGCAGTCAACGTTGCGTAGTATTGGCGACCAGGTTCGTTATAGGTGTTAGCACCTTGGCCGCTACCCGAGTCTTCGCGGTACAAGCGTTTGTCGAACAGGTTGTTCACGCCAAGACGGATGTTGGTGGACTTGGTGACCTGGTAAGCGCCGCTCAGACCGAAGATGGCATATGAACCACGTTCACGCAGACCATCACCTTTCACTTCCGAGTTATTGGACAGGTTGTGCGAGCGTGGCTTTTGTTTGCCATACAGCGTGGCGGTAGCCAGCAAGGACAGCTTGTCGTTGACGCGCCAGTCCAGCGTACTGTTCAGGGTGTAGCGGGGGATGACAGTCAAAGGCTGATTGGTTTCCTTGGACTTGTTGGTGATCATGTAAGTCAGGTTGTTGCTCAGGCTCAGCGTGTCGCCGTTCTCGCCTAGGATCGGGATAGTCAGGTTGCCTTCCAGACCACGGATCACGGCCTTGCCGGAGTTCACCCACTGGAATGGGCGTACCAGCGAGCCTCCAATGTTTACTGCATCCGGAATGGTCTGGTCGCCCATATCGGCCACAATCTTGTTGCTGTAGTCGTTCTGGAAGTAAGTCAAACCGGCTGCCCAGCCCGCATTGTCGTAAGCCAGACCGATTTCCTTGTTGATGCTGCGCTCGGGCGACAGATTGTCGTTACCGAAGATGTAGCAAGGACCGCTTACGCGTTGACCAGTTACCGGGTCGTACGGGCAACCGTTGCCGCGTGTCTGATACAGGTAGTTGGGGTTGGACTGATACAGGTTAGGTGCTTTGAAAGCGCGGGCGATACCGCCTTTCAGGGTGATGCTGTCGGTGATGAAGTAGGAGGCGTTCAGGCTGGGGCTCCAGTTGTCACCGAACTTGCTGTGATGGTCGAACCGCACTCCTGGTGTCACGGTCAAGGCGTCGGTCAGCTCGATATTGCCTTCCACATAGGCGGCTGTTGTACGGGCCTTGCTTTTGGAATCCGTGTTTTTGTTGATGGTTTGGCCAGAGCGAGTGGCGTAGTCATCATCCAGGCTTTGATCGCGGTGCTCGAACCCGACCGTCATCAAGACGTGCTTGCTGGCGATCTGCAGGGGTGTGTTGTATTCGCCCGAGATGTTCAGGGAACGCAGTTCGGAAACCGAGCCAGCACCGGGGTTGGAGATGCTGCCCTCAACGGCACCGGCCAGGCCCTCATTCAAACGTGAGTTGGTCGTGCCTTCATATGCAAAGGTCAGGCGGGAGCGGCGGCCCTGGCCATAATCTCCATAGTGGCTGAGCGAGCCGGCGCGACGATACATGATGTTCGTTTCAGCCCCATCTTCGGCAAGTGATGCAATGGTTTGCGTGCTGCGGCTAAACAGACGCTCTCCTGAGTAGATATTGCCTTGGCGGCTGAATGAGCCTTCCAGCTCCAGACGGTGGTCCCGGTTGATATCCAGGCGCAGCAAGCCGTTAACGTCTTTATTGCGTACCCCCTCGCGGCCCGCGGGTGGCACGGTGGTCTCGTTCACCTCCATGCCGGAAGCCTTGGCGTTCAACGCGGGTTTGTCGGCATCTGTCTTGGCGATATTGCCGTAGACGCGGAAAGACAGCTTGTCGGCAATGGGGCCGGACAGGTTAAAGCCGGTACGACGTGTGGAGCCGTAGTCGCTGTCCTCAGGAATCAGACCGTAGGCGGTTACCGAGCCGGAGAAAGTATCGGTAGGCGCTTTTGTGATGATGTTCACGACACCACCGGCAGCACCGGAGCCATAGCGAGCAGCAGCCGGGCCACGCAGCACTTCAATGCGTTCGATGGCGTTGACGGGCACCCAGTTGCTGTCACCACGGGTATTACGTTCACCGTCGCGCCCCATGCGAATGGAGTCGCGCGAGCTGACAGGTTTGCCGTCAATCAGGATCAAGGTGTTTTCAGGGCCCATGCCGCGCAAGTCGATCTGGCGGCTATTGCCGTAGGAACCGGACGGGCTGTTACCGGTCAGGTTCACGCCGGGCATGGTGCGGATCAGTTCGGACAGATCGTTGGCGGGAGGGCGTTTTTCAATATCCTCGGCAGTAATCGTGGACACGCCTGGAGCCTGTTTGACGGCTTCTTCTGCCGAAGGCAAGACACGAATTTCTTCCAGCGAGGTGACCCCACCACGGACGTTGGAAGTTTGTGCCTGAGCACTGAAACTGGCTGCCAAAGCCGTGGCGAGCAGGCCCAATGCAAAGATCGGGCGGCGAGCCGGAGGCGCCAATAAGTTCATAATCACTTTCCTAATAAACGATAAGCAGAATGAGAATTGTTCGCAGTCAGGATTGTGTTTAAAAATGTGACGCCTGTCGAGAAAGCTGACGAATGTGTGGTTTTTGAAACACGGGCAGAGAAGAGGGGCATTGAAAATGATCTGGACAGGATTTGTTCTATAGGAAAAGTTATTGAGTTCTCCTATGAAAATCAGAGGAGAAAAATAGTCTGAACCTTGTAGATGTTCGTCTTGATGTATTCATTCAGCGCCGCAAATAAAACTTTTAGGACAATAATTTCTTTATTTGACACGATGGGTCATTTTTGATGAGAATGTGTCCTGAACAATTCAAACTTAAAAAGTTCAGGAGACATCCAGTGAAAAAGACGCTTGGTTTGATGATGGCCGGGTGGGCGGCCTTGACGATGATGGCGGGTCCGGTACAGGCAACAACGTTCCCGGCACAGCCCGTACGTTTGATCGTGCCCTTTGGTGCAGGGGGGATTACCGATCTGGTGGCGCGCCTCCTTGCCCAGCAGTTGGGCAAGGAGTTGGGCCAGACTGTCATTGTTGAAAACAAGGCAGGAGCCGGGGGCATGATCGCCGCTCAGGCTGCACAAAATGCGAAAGCGGACGGTTACACCGTGTTCATGGGGACAGTAGGCACACAGGTGGTCAACCCGCTGATTCTTTCCAAAATCAACTACGACCCGCAGGCCTTTGTGCCCATCGGCATGGTGACGGGGTCTCCGTATGTTCTGGCGGTTCGTTCGGATTTGGGTACGGAGAACTATGCCCAACTGGTTGCCCATGCCCGTCAGGAGCCAGGGCTCCTTAACTTCGGATCGGCAGGGATAGGGAGTGCTCCGCACTTGGGGGTAGAGCTTTTCAAGTTGACCGAGAAACTTGATGTGCGACATATCCCTTTCAAGAGTGGAGGGGAGGCTGTCAGTGCCGTTGTGGGCCGTCATGCCGACATGGTGATGGATGCCATTCCCGTGATCATGCCGCAGGTGAAGGCAGGCAAGCTTCAGGCCCTGGTTCTGGCTGATAGCCAACGCTCCCCAGCTGCTCCCGACGTGCCTTCCAGCGCAGAGCTGGGGGCTGCTGAGCTACGCATCAGTTCCTGGAACGTGCTGTTGGCCCCGCCGGGCACTCCACAGGTGGTGACTGCGGTATTGGAGACGGCATTGCAAAAGACACTGGCCAACCCGGAGTTCAAAACCCATCTGGAGCAGCAGGGCAGCCAGGTATTCACCGGCACCCAGGATGAGTATCAAAGCTTCATCGCGGCTGAGCGCAGCAAGTGGCAGCGTATTGTTCAGACCGCAGAAATCAGCCTTGAGTGAGGTAACGATAATGAACCACGCCGCTCTGGAGCTTATCGACACGGTGCATACCGGCAATGGCTGGAAGGTACGATTGTTGTGCGGTTATTTGGGTATAGCGCTACAGCGGCGCAGCCTGTCTATTGTGGAGGGGGATCTGGATACCGAGGTGTTCCGGCAAATCAACCCCTGGGGACAGGTTCCGGTATTGCGAACCCGGGAAGGGCCCTGGCTGGCAGAGTCGGCCGCTATTTTGTGGTACCTGGCGCAGGGCACAGACTTTCTGCCCGCGGACCCGCTTGCGCAGGCTCAAGTGCTGCAGTGGCTGTCTTTTGAGCAGACTCAGCATATGACCAATCTTGCGCAGCCCAGACTGTGGGTGGCGTTGCGGGGGACGATGACGGTGGATGATCCTGCGGTGCTGGCGTGGCGCGAACAGGGCGATAAAGCTCTGGCCCAGATGGAGGTGCATTTGCAGTTGCATCGCTATTTCGTTGGGGGCAGACCCAGCATCGCCGATGTGGCCTTGTTTCCCTATACCTGCATGGCAGAGCAGGGAGGGTACGACCTGCGCCCCTATCCATCAGTACGACATTGGCTCGAGTGTATGCAGGCCCTGGCGGGCTATGTCCCGCTGTTGTGAGCAGGATATTAATTTACAAAAGGAGTTGTTATGAGTGACACCATGAGCTTGTCCAAGTCCGTGCTGATTGAACAGGCGCAAAGCCAGATGCAGGCCCTCTTCGAAATCCCTGAGCGCAGTGTTCCCGAGAAGCTCGCACTGACTTGCCGTATTCTTTTTGATGGCGGCCATGACTCTGGTTTGGCTGGCCAGATCACAGCACGCGGCGAACAGGAAGGCACGTATTTTACGCAGCAGCTGGGGCTTGGGTTTGATGAAATTACGTCGACCAACGTCTTGCTGGTAGATGAAGATTTAACGGTTTTGAAGGGATATGGGATGCCTAATCCAGCAAACCGTTTTCATTCCTGGGTGTATCGTGCCCGGCCGGATGTGAACTGCATCATTCATACACATCCCTTGCACGTGGCCGCCCTGTCCATGCTGGAGGTGCCCTTGATCGTATCCCATATGGACAACTGCCCCTTGTATGAGGACTGCGCGTTCCTGAAAGATTGGCCGGGTGTCCCTGTGGGCAATGAAGAGGGACAGATCATTTCTGAGGCCTTGGGTGACAAGCGCGCTATTCTTTTATCGCACCATGGAATGTTGGTGGCGGCGGCCTCAGTAGAAGAAGCCTGCGTATTGGCGTTGCAATTTGAGCGCACAGCGCGCATGCAATTGTTGGCGATGTCAGCCGGAACGATCGAGCCTATTGCGCCGGAACTGGGCCGGGAGGCACATGACTGGATTCTGAGACCTCGCCGCTCCCAGATCGGCTTTGAATACTATGCCCGCAAAGCGCTGAAACGCCATACGGATGTTTTTGAGTAGAATAAGAGGCCGCTTTTTTATATGCGCTCCGAGGCTGACCTCGGGCGCTACACCTCTTGTTTAACCCATGACCCATCTTCCCTTTCGCTTGCGCGCCCTGCGTCGCCAACATGGCTTGTCGCTGGAGCAGTTGGCCCAGCGCACCGGTCTGACTAAAAGTTATCTGTCCAAGCTGGAGCGGGCAGTCAGTGCGCCGTCCATCTCTACCGTGGTCAAGCTGGCCCAGGCTTATGGCATGGGGGTGTCGCAGTTGATTGGAGAGGGGGAACTGGATCAAGACGAAAGTGTGTGTGTCGTGCGTCGACACGAACGCATGCCCTTGCCCAGTGTGGCAGGTCATAGCGCCTACCGTTACGAGAGCATGGCCGGGCGGCGGCGCTTTCGTTTGATGGACCCCTTTGTTATCTACCCTCCACACGAACAACAGCAGCCAGCGCCAACTTTCCCGCATGGGGGAGAAGAGTTCTTGTTTGTGATCCAAGGGCAAGTGCAAGTCACCATTGCAGAGCACAGCATGACCTTGGAGACGGGTGATTCCGTGTATTTTGATTCGGAGCTACCCCACAGCGTGCTTAGCCTGGGGGATCAACAGGCGCAGGTATTGGCGGTGACTTGCTCTGACTCGGGGCCAACAGCAGGGCGTCCAACGTCCGATACGCCGGTTTAGTCAGTGAATACGTGCCTCTGGCATGTGTGTGGGGAGATTTTCTGCCAGCAAAGTGGCGGAAAGCAGCAGGAGTCGAACCTACCTGGGAACGTCTGACGCCCCCAACCGGGTTTGAAGCCCGGCCGTGCCACCGGGCACGGATGCTTTCCTTCAAGAGGCCCTATCATACGTTAGGGCCGGTGACGCTTCAACGATCAGGGCGTTGCCTGTTCTGGTTCCCGCATGAAGCTCCGGGTTCAATCCGCCGCTGCCCAGGCTTCACCTCGTAATACATGGCGATCACGCACACGTCGTGTATAGCCGACGCGATCAAAGAACTCCAGAATCTGAATGGCCCGTTTGCGGCCCAGTCCCGTTGCGTCCCGGAACTGCGCGGCGCTGACGCCTTGGCCGCTGTGCAGCTCCTTGACGATATTGGCTAGCACCGCGATTTGGCGGCGGTGATAGAACAGGTCATGCACGATCTGAAACAGCTCGCCCTGGCGCACCAGTCTGCGCAGTACGTTGCGGGTCTGCTCTTCCGGGGCTTCGGTTTCTTTGGCCAGATCACGTGTCCATGGAGGATCGAAGCGGCCTGCCTCGATCAGGGGCAGCAGGGCGGTGGCCAGAGCTTGGTCTTCGGGGCTCAGGGTAACGCGGTGGCCTGGCGTATGCAGCCAGGCTCCTTGTTGGGCCAGGCGCTGTTCTGACAGCAGATATTCGGTCAGGAGCTGCCAGATTGCGTCGGGCATGGTGGGGGCGGCCATGCGTCGCAAGCGGCTGATGGACAGGCCCGGCTCGTCCGGATTGCGCTCGTGGAACTGCAGCATCACGCTTTCTATGTGCTGACACAGCGCTTCCAGGCGTGCATCGCTCAACAAGATAGGCTGACTTTGTGGGCGAGATCCGGTGTGCCAGCGGGCATTGGCGGGGGCGCTCAAGCCTTGTTGAGATCCTCCTGACAGACGCAGCAGTGTTGCTTCGTCCAGACCGTAAGGTGCTTGGGCCAGCAGGCCCTCCAACGGTCCGCCGCGCGTCCATTGTGCCAAGGCATCCAACCAGGCAAGGCGTGTCGTAGAGCGTCGTTTGCGGTCCGGCGCATTTGGGTCCAGCACAATCCCGCCGCCGACGGTCTCGCTGGCCTGGGCGTTGCGCAAGATAAAGCGCTCGCCCGTCATGGAGCAGATCGGGCGGTCAAAGACCAACTGGACCTTGCCGGTCTGGCCGGGCTGCAAGGACTCGCCATCCAAAGGTACGGCATGGGCCGTCAGGTGCGCGGCACCCATGTGGATATGCCAGGGCGACCAGGTGCGTAGGGCGGGAATATCTTTGTCCAGCAGGCTCAGTTCCACATCGATACGAGTGGAGGGGATGAAGCAGCGGGCATCGGCCAGCCAGTCGCCACGCTCTATATCCTGCACATCAATCCCGCCCAGGTTCAGGGCACAACGCTGCCCGGCGCGGGCCTGGCGTGATGCCTGATTCTGGGCGTGAATGCTGCGCACTCGTACGGGTGTACCGCGTGGCATCAGGCGCAAGTCCATCGCCGGGCCATCAAGATCCAACACGCCATCGTGCACGGTGCCGGTCACGAGGGTGCCGTGACCTTGCAAGGTGAAAACGCGGTCAATGGCCAGGCGGAAATAGCCGTTGCCATCCTGCTTGGTGGATTGCATGGCCTGTGCGTGCAGATGTTGGCGCAGTGCTTCCAGGCCGGGTTTGTCGGCGGACAGGGCATCAACAACGAAGATGGGGGCATTGTCCAGAAAGCTTCCTTGGACAAGTGCTTGCAGCTCGGCTTTGACGGATTCAATTCTGGCAGCATCAGCGCGATCCGCCTTGCTCAGGACGATGGCTCCCGCCTGCAAACCGAGCAATTGCAGTACGGCCAGATGCTCGCGGGTTTGCGGCATGACGCCGTCATCTGCGGCCACGATCAGCAGGCCAAAATCAATGCCGGTCGCACCCGCGACCATGGTGTGCACCAGACGTTCGTGACCGGGCACATCAATAAAGCCCAGGATCTGTCCGTCGGGCAAAGGCGTATAGGCATAGCCCAGCTGGATGGAGATGCCGCGCTTTTTTTCCTCTTCCAGACGATCGGTATCCACGCCGGTCAAGGCGCGGATCAAGGTGGTTTTGCCGTGATCGATATGTCCTGCGGTGCCAACAATCATGCTTGCTCGGGAATCAGTTGTGCGCTGAAGGCGGCCTCAAAGGGCTCTTCCAGGCAGCGCAAGTCCAGCCAAAAGGCATCTTGCGCAATGCGCCCGATGACGGGCTGGGGCAAAGTGCGCAGGCGTTTTTCCAGTTGAGTCAGATGGCGGCCCGGACGGCCTGTGCCTTGGTAGGCAAAGCGCAGTCCAAAGCTGGGCAGTACGTCTTCGGGCAACGCACCGCTGCCGATCTGGCTCAGCATGGCAGTGGGTTCTACAGCAAATTGTGTCCCCACCCATTGCTGCAAGACATGGGCCAAACGTAGTGCTTGGGCACGCATTTCAGCCGAAGGTCGAGTCAGCAGACGCAGGGTGGTCAGGTGCTCGGGCAGGCGCTCTGGCGAACGGTACAAGGCCAGCACAGGCTCCAGTGCGGCCAAGGTGATTTTACCCACTCGCAGAGCACGTTTGAGCGGGTTTTTCTTGATCTTGGCGATCAGGTCTGCACGGCCTACGATCAGACCGGCCTGGGGGCCACCCAGCAGCTTGTCGCCGCTGAAGGTCACGATATCGGCACCGGCTTCGATGGTCTCGCGCACGGTGGGCTCAGGCGGCAGGCCCCATTGGCTCAGGTCCACCAAGGTGCCGCTGCCCAGATCCACGCTGGTGGGCAGGCCGTGTTTTTTGGCTATCTGTGCAACTTCTTCGACTGAAACGCTTTTGGTGAAGCCTTTGACGGCGTAGTTGCTGCAATGCACCTTCATCAACATGGCGCTGCGTTCGTTGATGGCGTTCTCGTAATCAGCTGCGTGGGTACGGTTGGTCGTGCCTACCTCATGCAGACGAGCACCGGCACGCTTCATGATGTCGGGAATACGAAAGGCCCCGCCAATTTCAACCAGCTCGCCGCGTGACACCACGGTCTCACGGCGGGGGCTCAGGGTGCTGAGCATCAGCAGCACGGCAGCCGCATTATTGTTGACGACTGTAGCGGCTTCAGCGCCGGTCAGCTCGCAGAGCAAAGGGTTGATCAAGTCATCGCGGTCGCCTCGGCCACCGGTTTCCAGATCAAATTCCAGATTGGCGGGCGAGCGCATGGCCTGGACAACAGCCTGTATGGCTTCATCCGGCAGCATCGCACGCCCAAGATTGGTGTGCAGTACGGTGCCGGTCAGGTTAAAGACCGGGCGTAGCTGCAAGCGGGATTCTTCCTGCAGTTGTGCTTGCAGTGCTTTGGCAAGCTGAGCGGGCTCCAGATCCTGAGGGCTTAGTGCTCCCTTCAGCACGGCCTCCCGCAGTGCCTGCAAATGGGCACGAGTGCGTTGACTCAGGCGCGTGTGGCCGAACTGGCTTAGCAAGGGCTGGAACTCTGGCGAGCGCAGCAAGCGATCCAGGGAAGGGATGTGGGCGGGGGAGAGTTCAGGCGTTGGGCTCATCATTCAAAGGCAGGCGTTTGAGTCTATGGGCAAGGTCCGTCAGCTACGCCTTGTGCTCGGGGCAACAAGGCGTAGGGGAATCTTAGCTTAAGACTGGTGCCAAAGAAGCGGATTGCCGCTGGCGCGGGAATAGCCTTCTTCGCCCATCAGAACGTCCAGAGCCAGACTGGCCAGGTCGTCTGCAACTGGATCAAGACCCAGCTGCTTTTCCTGATAGAAGATTTTGCGGTAGGTGTGGCAGTTGTCGCAGGACTCGGCCTTGATCCCTTCCGGGCCATCTTCAATGGCGTGATACGCTACGCTTTTGGTGCTCTCGCAGTGCGAGCAGGTGACGCGCACCAGATGCCATTCCACGCTACAACGCGGGCAGCACATGTAGCGGCAACCATCTTCACGACCACCCACACGCACCACACTGGATACGGGCAGGCTGCCGCAGGATGGGCATACGCCAAAGGGGCTGGTCACAGACAATTGGCCTTCGGTCAGCGAGCAGGCCAGATGTGTCCAGTAAACCTGCAAGGCGGCCATGACAAAAGGTGCCGCGGCACCGTCTTGCTCAGGCAATTGCTCGGCCAGAATCGCGTCAGCCAGATCTTCCAGTTTTTGTGGGTCAGACTCGGCTTTCTTGAGCAGGTCCTGACAGACTTCTTGGGCGGCTGCAGGCACGTCCGAAGTGTTGATCATGTGATTGAGCAGGCTGCTCAAAATGCTGAGCCACTGTGGATCGCGCTTCCAGCCCGATGCCAGCAGGGGCGGCATACCGTGTCTTTGCGCTGTTTCCAGCACCTCGGCGGGCAGTTCGGTCGGGGGCAGGGCATTGAGTTGTTTGTGCTGCCCATCTACCAGATGTGCCAGCAAGAGCAGGTAGGCACCAACGGGATTGCCGTCAGCCAATTGACGCAGACGTGCTGCCCGGTCAGCAAAGACGCTGGCTCGCACAGGCAGGCGCAGTCGGGGGATGGAGGTGTGGTCCAGACTTTCGATTTCGCCGCGCGGAAGGATGCGTTGCAAGACAGACTCCTGAAAACAAGGCTGCCATGCCCGAAATGGTGCATGGCAGCCGGGTTGCTTATGTACCAGAGCCCCGCTTATTCGGCAGGACGGCTGGGACCTTTTTCCATTTCTTCACGGAACCAGGCGCGGTGGTGCTTCCAGGCCCAGGCACGGGTAACCGTACCGCGGGTCATGGCTTTGACTGAACCTTTTACCCAGATACCGGCGTAGATGTGCACGATAATCGCGCAAATCATCAGCAGGGCGCAGACCGCGTGCAGCACGGAGGCCAGACGGATAGCCCAGATGGGGAAGAAGGCGGAAAAGTATTCGCGCCACATCACCACACCGGTTGCCAGCAGGCCGATCATGAAGATCACCAAAGCAAAAAACAGGATTTTTTGCCCGGCGTTGTAGCGGCCTACTTCGGGAATGCGCTCGTCCTTGGCATTGAGCACGTCCTTGAAGTGACGCAGCCAGGCCGCGTCACCCTTGGAGAACATATTGTGCCGTACCATGCGGGCCGCAAACAGGAAAAAGCACACAAACATCACCACACCAATGAACGGGTGCAGAATGCGTGTCCACGGACCGCCGCCAAACAGATTGGTCAGCCAGAACATTGACGGATGAAACAGCGCCAGCCCGGACAAGGCCAGGAGCACAAAGCTCATGGCAATGATCCAGTGATTAATGCGCTGACTGGTGGTGTAGCGCTGAATCAAGCCCTTGCGGTTGTGATCAGTCATGGTGAGCCTCCTGGATCTTGCGTGCGTCCTCGTCGGCGCGGCGCTCGTCTTCCTCGTCAGTCTCGTTAGGACCGGTTCGGATGTAGTGGAAGAAACCAATCAGGGCGGTCAGTGCCATGGCAGCAACCCCCAGCGGCTTGGCCACTCCCTTCCAGAGCGAGACCATCGGACTGATTTGCGGGTCCTTGGGCAGGTCGCTGTACAGCTCGGGCTTGTCGGCGTGGTGCAGCACGTACATGACGTGGGTGCCACCCACTCCAGCCGGGTCGTACAAACCTGCGTTTTCAAAGCCGCGCGATTTCAGGTCTTCGATACGCTCTGCAGCGTGGTGCTGCATGTCTTCTTTGGTACCGAACACAATCGCGCCGGTAGGACAGGTCTTGGCACAGGCCGGTTCCTGTCCGACCGCCACACGGTCCGAACACAAGGTGCACTTGTAGGCTTTCTTGTCCTTTTCCGAAATGCGGGGCACATCGAAAGGACAGCCGGTAACGCAGTAGCCGCAGCCAATGCAGTTTTCCTCGTGAAAATCCACAATGCCGTTGGTGTACTGCACGATGGCGCCTGGCGAGGGACAGGCCTTCAGGCAGCCCGGGTCCTCGCAGTGCATGCAGCCGTCTTTGCGAATCAGCCATTCCAGATCGCCAGCGGGGTTTTCATACTCCGCAAAACGCATGATGGTCCAGGACTTGTCGGTCAGGTCGGCCGGGTTGTCATACACCCCGACGTTGTGACCGATTTCGTCGCGCGTATCGTTCCATTCCATGCAGGCGACCTGACAGGCCTTACAGCCAATGCACTTACTGGTGTCGATCAGCTTGGCCACTTCCCCGCCCACGGGCTCGCGCACGCTGGGCGATGGGGTGGTGGTTGCGGAGCGCCGTTTGATATCAAGTGATTGCAAGGCCATGGCTTACTCCTTAACCTTTTCAAGTTGAACCAGGAAGGCCTTGGTCTCCGGCGTTTGCGAGTTGCCATCGCCTACCGGCGGGGTCAGCGCATTGATCAGGAAACCAGGTCGGGCCAGACCCACAAATCCCCAGTGCAGCGGGATACCCACTTGGTGGACAACTTTGCCATCCACGTTCAGGGCTTTGATGCGCTTGGTCACCACCGCCACGGCCTTGATATAGCCACGGTTGGAGGACACCTTGACGCGGTCACCTTGCACAATGCCCACTTCCTTGGCCAGCTCCTCGCCAATTTCCACAAACTGTTCGGGCTGCACGATGGCGTTCAACTTCACGTGCTTGGTCCAGTAGTGGAAGTGCTCGGTCAGGCGGTAGGTGGTGCCCACATAGGGGAACTTGTCTACCGTACCCATGGCTGCCAGGTCGTCCTTGAAGATACGGGCTGCCGGGTTGGTCATGGCACGTGGTTCGTCAGGACTGAGCGGGTTGTAGCTCAGAGGGCTTTCAAAAGGCTCGTAGTGCTCGGGGAAGGGGCCTTCTGCCATGCCTTTACGGGCAAAGAAGCGGGCGACACCTTCAGGGTTCATGATGAACGGGCCCATGCCATCAGCCGGATTTTCATCGGCCTTGTAGTCAGGGATATCCGCACCACCCCAGCGCTTGCCATCCCAGTGAACCAGGCTGCGACGTGGGTCAAAGGGTTTGCCGGTCAGGTCACAGGAAGCACGGTTGTAGAGCACGCGGCGGTTTGCTGGCCAGGCCCAGGCCCAGTTCAGCGTCTGGCCGATTCCGGTTGGATCGCTATTGTCGCGGCGAGCCATCAGGTTGCCTTGCTGCGTCCAGGCACCGGCATAGATCCAGCAACCGCTTAGCGTGGTGCCGTCGTCGCGCAATTCGGCAAAGCCATCCAGCTGCTCGCCTGCCTTACGCGTGATCTTCGTCGGATCCTTGGGATCATGCAGATCCACCAGTGCGCGGCCCGAGTATTCCTTGGCCAGTTCAGCGGCGGTTGGATCATCCGGGTTGGAGTAGGGCCAGGACAGGTTCAGGATCGGATCAGGGAAGGCACCGCCTTCTTTCTGGTACAGCGAGCGGATACGCGTGAACAGCGTGCTCATGATCTCAATGTCGCTCTTGGCCTCGCCCGGAGGGTTGGCGGCCTTCCAGTGCCATTGCAACCAGCGACCCGAGTTCACCAGTGCGCCTTCTTCCTCGGCGAAACAGGTGGTGGGCAGACGGAAGACTTCGGTCTGGATGGAAGCGGAATCGACATCATTGTGCTCGCCATAGTTCTTCCAGAACTCTGACGTTTCCGTAACCAGCGGGTCCATGATGACCATGTACTTGAGCTTGGAGAAACCACGCAGCAGCTTGGCCTTGTACGGTGCCGCCGCCAGGGGGTTGAAGCCCTGACAGATGTAGCCCGTCATCTTGCCTTCGTCCATCAGCTCGAACACTTGCAGCATGTCGTAGAGCTTGTCCAGCTTGGGCAGATAGTCGTAGGCCCAGTTGTTCTCGGCCTGGGCGGCATCACCAAACCAGGCTTTCATCAGGCTGACGTGGAACTTCTTGTAGTTGCGCCAGTAGCTGAGCTGGTTGGGGCGTAGCGGCTGTTGGGCACGTGCGCCGATGTAGCCGTCAAACTCTTTCTCGGCCTGGTTGGGCAAAGTCAGATAGCCGGGCAGCAGGTTGGACATCAAACCCAGGTCAGTCAGACCCTGAATGTTGGAGTGTCCGCGCAGCGCGTTCATGCCACCGCCGGCAATACCAATATTGCCCAGCAGCAGCTGGACCATGGCGCCGGTACGGATGATCTGCGAACCAATACTGTGTTGCGTCCAGCCCAGCGCATACAGGATGGTGCCCGCGCGACCCGGTTCAGCGGTCGAGGCCAGCATTTCACAGACTTTCAGGAACTTGTCCTTGGGCGTGCCACAGACGCGTTCCACCATCTCGGGCGTGTAGCGCTCGTAGTGCTTGCGCAGCAGTTGGTAGACCGAGCGTGGGTGTTGCAAGGTGGGGTCCGTCTTGACGTAGCCGTCCTCGCCCAGCTCGTAGTCCCAGGAGGACTTGTCGTAGCTGCGTTTTTCTTCGTTGTAGCCCGAATACAGCCCCTGCTCGAAGTCAAAGTCTTCGCGCACGATAAAGGGCATATCGGTGTAGTTGCGCACGTATTCGTGCTGGATCTTGTCGTTGTCCAGCAGGTATTTGATGACGCCACCCAGGAAGGTGATGTCACTACCGGTACGTATAGGCGCGTAAAAGTCCGCTACGGATGCCGAACGCGTAAAGCGTGGATCCACAACGATCAGTTTTGCATTGTTGTGTGCTTTGGCCTCGGTCACCCATTTGAAACCACAGGGGTGCGCCTCGGCTGCGTTGCCGCCCATAATCAGCACAATATCCGCGTTCTTGATGTCGACCCAATGGTTCGTCATCGCTCCACGGCCAAACGTCGGGGCAAGACCTGCCACCGTCGGGCCGTGTCAGACACGTGCTTGGTTATCGAATGCCAGTACACCCATGCTGCGGATGACTTTATGGGTGACATAGCCCACTTCGTTACTACTTGCCGAAGCAGCCAGCATGCCGGTGGTCAGCCAACGGTTGACGACGGTGCCGTCTTCAGCGGTGGTCTGGAAGTTGGCGTCGCGGTCTTCTTTCATCAGCTTGGCAATACGCGTGAAAGCGTCTTCCCAGGAGATGCGTTCCCACTTGTCCGAGCCAGCGGCACGGTATTCAGGGTATTTGAGTCGGTTGGGGCTCTTGATGAAATCCACCAAGCCTGCGCCCTTGGGACAGAGTGTGCCGCGGTTCACGGGGTGGTCGGCATCGCCTTCAATGTGAACCACGCTGGGCTCGGCATTCATGGCGCCGTCACCACGGGAGTACAGCAGCACCCCACAGGCTACGGAACAGTAAGGACAGGTATTGCGCGTCTCTGTCATGCGGGTCAGTTTGTACTGCCTGACTTCCGCCATGGCGGGGGTGGGCGCAGCGCCCAGCAAGACCATGCTGGAACTGGCCAGCGAGGCCCCCGTCACTTTGAAGAACTGACGCCGATTCATGTTCACCATGCGGCTCTCCAATAGGATTGTGTTTTCGTGTTTGAAATCGTCAGGGGAGGCGCCTTGTGAGCTCTGCCCCTGTTTTATAGTTGAACAGTATAAGCGTTGAACTTATGGGCTACTGCCAAGAGGGCGTGTCTAATTGATCAAGGACAATCTTGATTCTATTGAGGTTTTCACGCCGGAGCCGCAAGTGTAGTCGGTGATGCGGGTATTCACCTACTATTTGCAAGGGATTTTTTCAATTTAGCGGGCTTGTTTGAAGTATTCGATCTGAAAGCTGCCGGGCAGTTCGAACTCCACGTGATGCAAAATTTGGGGTTCACAAAGTATTCATGCGTGAGTTCTAGTCGCAGATACGAATGTAAATATGCCCAATGCTGTGTTTTGAAAGCGCGCCTCTGACGTGTTCAGGGGCTTTTTTTATGGTCTGTTTGGATGTGTGTCTTGATCAGGATCAGCCGATAGGGCGGTCAGGGAGCACTTTCAGAATTATCTGACAGACCGGGATGGAACGGGACGGTAAGTTCAGGGTTCTCCGTTCTCTTACATCCTTAGGTTTGTCAGCCATGATGAATACATACTTGTTGACCACTGAAGATACTGATCCTCGTACCTTGCCCGAGCAGGCCGTGCTGTATGCCCATCTGTTGACACGAGATGCCATGAATGATGAGTGCGTGCGCAAGTTGATGGCCGCACCGCGTTTTGTGCGTTCGGACAAGGGGATTCCGTATGTGGTGCTCAAGGATATGCGAACGCATCGTTGGACCCTGATTCGTGCCTGGCGCGAGTATCTGGAAATCAAGCGCGAGCGTTTGGCCAGTCGCTTGGGAATCAGTGTGGCGGAATACAACGTGATTGAGAAAGGTCTTGTTCCATTGAGCCTGACGATGTTGGCTCTGTTGGCGCAGGGAATGGGTCTGGACGAGACGCAGTTGCAGATGTCTCCGTATCAGCCCGTGCTGGAACCTTTGGCTTTGAGCTAGTGCCAAGGGATCAAAAACAAAGCTACGACAGGAAAGAGCAGGTGCAGGCAGCAGCTTGTGCCAGGCTCGAAAGCAGTTCCGGCCCCATCACGTTTATCGCGTGATGGGGCTGGTTTTTTAAGTGCAGGATTTGGCTGGTTTTACTCGGCCGAGTCTTCGGTTTGCAGTTTCACTACCTGCTTGGCTCGGGTGTCGACATGCAGAGAGAAGATGTCGGGGCGCGAGTAGTGGCCGTAGACGTCAAAGTCCAGATTGGCCTGTTTGAGCAGGTCCATATCCAGTTCGGCGTACAGCTCGGTTTCTTCATCAAACACCGGGCCGGCCAGCACTTCGCCGGTGGGGCTGACGATCATGCTGCCGCCGTGCATCACGTAGCTGTCCGGAGCAAATTCGCCGGGCAGAGCAAATTCTTTCTGGAAGGACTCGGGGTAATTGTTCAGGCGGATGGCCTGGCAGGCGGACAGCACGAACACACGGCCTTCAACGGCGATGTGAATCATGGACGAGGCCCAGGTGGGGCGGTCGTCTGCCGTGGGGGCGCAGTACAGTTCGGTGCCTTGGGCATACATGGTCTGACGCAGGGTGGGCATGTAGTTTTCCCAGCAGATCACGTTGCCGATACGACCCATGGGAGTATCGACAGTGCCCATGGTGGAGCCATCGCCAAAGCCCCAGACCAGACGTTCCTGGCCGGTAGGCATCAGCTTGCGGTGGATGCCCACCACGCCTTTGCCGGGAGCCAGTGTCAGAGCGGTGCAGTACAGGGTGCGACCCATTTTTTCGATTACGCCCATGACGGTGTACACACCGGTTTGGGTGACTGCATCGGCCAGTGCTTCCAGTTCAGGGCCACCCAGGGTGACAGCGCCTTCCACATACATCTGGTACAGGGCACGGCCTTCGGGGCGGCGGTTGCCGATGACGCTGCCAAAGCTGATGCCTTTGGGATACCCGCCCAGAAAGGCTTCGGGAAAGACAGCCAGGGTGGCGCCATTGGCAGCCACACGCTGCAAGATGGCGGCGGCTTTTTCTACACTGCTGGCAGAGTCAAACGGGATGGATGCCGCTTGTATAACTGCAACTTTGCTCATAACTAGGTCTCCTTTAAAGGTCAGCCTGCGGACAAGTCCACGTTTTTGGTTTCAGGCAGGCGGGTATACAGGATCAGGAAGCACACCAGGGATACCGCAGCCAGGTACCAGGCCGGTACGTTGGGGTTACCTGTGTACTGGATCAGGGCAGCAGCAATGAAGGGGCCAGGGCCAGCCAGCAGTGCTGACGAGACGTTGTGGCCCAGTGCGGCGCCGGTCGAGCGAATCGAGGCGGGGAACACTTCCACCAGCAGCACCACGTTCATGACGGCAGAGATGGCTACCAGGAAAGCCATGATGATCAGGCCCAGCAGGATCAGCGCGGGTTTGCCGGAGTTCATCATGATGAAGATCGGGTAGGCCATGATGGTCAGACCCGCAGCGGCAAACAGCGCCAGTTTGCGACGACCGTAGTGGTCCGAGAAGCGGCCAACCAGCGGGTGCAAGATGCAATACACCACCAACGAGGCACTGCACAGCCACAGGGCCGAGGTCTTGCTCATGCCCAGGATGGAAACCAGGTGGTTATTGGCGTAGGTGATGAAGTAGTACAGCGACACCAGGAACAGGGCGGAGAACGCAAAGGACAGAACAAAGGCGTTGAACTTGTCCTTGGACGAGACGCGCTCCAGCGTGTTGTTGGCTTTCTTTTCCTGCAGCTCGTGGTAGACGGGGGTGTCGTTCAGTTTGCGGCGGATAAAGACCGCAATGAAGGTCATCACAATCGACAGCACGAAGGGCACACGCCAGCCCCAGCTGTAGACCTGGGCTTCGGTCAGCGTGGCGTTGATGGCGGCAGCCGTGGCCGTACCCATCAGGAAAGCGATACCGGCGGTAAAGGTCACCACGCTGGCGGCCGAGGCACGACGGTTGGAGGGGGCGCTTTCCACCAGGAAAATACCGGCAGCGGACCACTCGCCACCCACCATCATGCCTTGCAGGAAGCGCAGCACAACCAGCAAGATAGGAGCCGTAATGCCGATGGTGTCATAGCCAGGCAGCAGGCCAATCAGAGTAGTGAACACACCCATGCCAAAGACGGTAATCATCAGCACGGTCTTGCGGCCAAAGCGGTCGCCAATGGGGCCCAGAATCAGGGCGCCAAAGGGGCGCGAAACAAAGCCCACGGCAAACACGGCCAGGGACGAGAGCAGGGAAACGCCAGCGGCGTCGGATGGAAAGTAGATGCTGCCGATAATGGCTGCAAAGTAGCCATAAATCGCGAAGTCAAACCATTCCATAAAGTTGCCAATACCAACGGCAACAACTTGTTTTTTACTTAAGCCCGGCTGGCCTGGGGGGGCCGATTTGGCATGCGAAGGGGCGACGGTAGCAGTGCCCATAAAGATCTCCTCGAGCAGGGCAGGTGAATACCTGACCCTTATTGTGGTTGTGGCTGATTTTTAGTCTAATCAAGCCAAATAATTATTCAAACTAATTAGAAAAATGGCTTCCATTAATATTGCTAATATCAGGCGGATGGATCTGAACTTGCTGCTGGTGTTCCAGTGCTTGATGAACGAGCGCAGCGTGACCAAGGCCGCCAATGCCCTATTTCTGACCCAGGGCGCGGTCAGCGCGTCCTTGCGCAAGTTGCGGGTGGTATTCAATGACGAGCTGTTTACCCGTGGTTCGCACGGAATGACGCCTACGCATCGGGCCTTGGAGATTGCCCCGCAGATATCCGAGGCCCTGAAAAGCATCTCGGCGCTGGTCACATCCGAGCAGGAGTTCGATCCAGCTCGCTCCAGCCGGGTTTTTCGCATCGCTTTGTCCGACGATCTGGAAAATATGCTGGCCAAACGCATGATTCGCATGGCTGACGAGCAGGGCTGGACGATCAGTTTTTCCTTCTACCAAACCAATAGCTATTTGTGGCCGCAAAGCATGGTGGAGCATGGGGCGGATCTGGCGATTTGCTCCAGCCCTAAATTTCTGAGCACCATGCACAAGTCGCAAGTGCTGTTTTCCGCTTCCTATATCTGCATTTACGATAAGCAGTCCATTGCGTTTTCAACCCCCATCAGCAAGCAGGAGTATCTGCATGCTCATCATGGGCGGGTGTCCTTTGACGGCTTGCGCGGCTTTGTCGATGAACTCTTTGATGCCGAGCGACTGCAGCGCAAGGTCAAGGCCTCATTCACGCATTTTTCCGGGGCAATCAACGCCATTATTGGCAGCCCTTTGGTGCTGACCATGCCCGATTACGCCGCCCGCTCCTTTGTGGAATGCAATAGTCGATTAGCCGTCTCGCCGGTGCCATTGCGGGTGCCGTCTTTTGTGGTGTCCATGATTTGGGACATCAACAAGGAACATGATGAAGAAAGCCGCTGGTTGCGGCGTTTTGTGCTGGAGCTGACCGAGTCTGTCAGCCAGTGACGTGCTGCTGATACGATCCGGCGGCGTACTATTGCCCCTGTTCTGTTTTCTTTTCTACTATCCGCCATGCGAATTTTATTGATTGAAGACGAGCCTGATTTGGCCCTGTGGCTGACACGCAGCATGCAAAAGAAAGGGTTTGCAGTCGAGTGGTCCAACGACGGGATGGTGGCCTACCATCGTTTGCAGATCGAGGAATTTGATGCGCTCGTCCTGGACCTGGGCTTGCCGGGCATGGACGGACGTGCCTTGCTGGCACGTCTGCGTTCGGAGGATAACCGGACTCCCGTGTTGATCTTGACGGCTCGCGACTCCTTGCAGGAGCGAGTGGAAGCCCTGGAGTGTGGGGCGGACGATTTTTTGCCCAAACCTTTTCGTATTGAAGAGCTGGTGGCGCGCGTTAATGCCCTGATTCGTCGTAGCCGGGGCAAGGACAAACCGCGTATGGCGTGTGGCAGCCTGATCTATGACTTGGCCACACAGCGCTTTACGCTGGATTCGGCGCTTCTGTCCGTGTCACCGCGTGAGGCTGAGGTACTGCGCATTCTGGTGCAGCGTAGCGGAGAGCCAGTAAACAAGCAGTTCATCCTGGATCGGCTCAATGACAAGGATGACGATGAAATCAATATCGAAGCTATCGAAGTATTGGTGCATCGCTTGCGCAAGAAACTGCAGTCCTCGGATGTCCATATCGTCACTTTGCGCGGCGTAGGTTATTGCCTGGAGCCTGTGGGCGATGATGAGCCTTAGCGTATTGCCTTATTGGGGGCAAATATGGCCTTAAGCAGTTTGCGTCGTACTTTGTTGTTCATGCTGATTCCTGCGGCCTTGCTGACCTCGGGCGTGTCCCTGTTTGTTTCCAGCATGACCTTGAAAGATCAGGTCAACGCCGCGTTTGACCGGGCTTTGGCCGGTGCCTTGAAATCCATGTCGTCCAATGTCTTGACCATCAGTGGCGGGCTGGCGATGGAGCAGTCTTACTACATGATGGAGTTCATGGAGTACACCATCAGCAGTCAGGTGTATTTCAGAGTGGCCACTGAAGACGGTTTGTCGGAAATTGGCTTTACCGGTATGCCGCTTCCAGCGCGGCGTCTGCTCAGTAATCAGCCCGTTTTTTATGACGCTGAATATTTGGGAGAGCCCTTGCGCATCGCGGCAGTGGCGCTGGAATCGGATGGGCGCCTGCAGACTTATCAAGACAGCCGAATCCTGATTCAGGCAGGTGAAAACCTGAGCGAGCGCCATGCTTTCATACGCAAAGTCATTATCCAGAATCTGATTCAGGACGTGGCGGTGCTCAGCCTTTTCATTATTCTGATTCTGGTTGGCACCTTGCTGGCGCTACGCCCTTTGCGCAAGTTGAGCGCCGAGGTACGGCATCGTTCCCCCGACAACCTGGAGCCGATCAGCGAGGCCAGCCTGCCGCGAGAGGTCCGGCCTTTGGTACAGACCATCAATTTGCATATGGATCGTTATGCACGCAAATCACGCGAGCAACAGCAGTTTCTGGACGATGCCTCGCACCAGTTGAAAACCCCCTTGGCTGTTTTGCTGACCCAGGTGGATTTTGCCCTGTCTCTGGCCAAGACCGATGAGATGAAGGAGGTGCTGGAGGCAATTCAATTACGCTTGAACAACACGGCTCAGATGACGCATCAAATGGTGGCCTTGTCCAGGGTTCGCGATGCTGCTGACCAGCTACGCACCCGCGCGGCCTTGGGCACAGTCGACTTGTGCCAGCAAGCCGGGCTGGTGGTGGATGAGCTATGGAGCCTGGCGAGGTCCAAGCGTCAGGACCTGGGCCTGGACGCGCCCTCCACCCCTGTTCGGGTAGCCGGGGAGGCTTGGCTCTTGCAACAGGCTTTAAGCAATATGGTCAGCAATGCCATCAAGTACTGCCCACGTGCTGCATGCATTACGGTAACGGTGCGCAAGGAAGGGCCGGTGTGCAGCATTCAGGTTGAAGACGATGGTCCGGGTATGAGTGCTGATGATATGGCCAAGGCAGGCCATCGTTTCAGGCGCGGCGAGGCGGGGAAGGCCTTGCAGGGCTCCGGTTTGGGGCTGGCGATCGTACAGGCTATTGCACAGATTCATGGCGCCCGCATGAGCTTGCGGACAGGACCGCAGCAGCGTGGTTTGATCGTGCGTTTGGAGTTTGATTCGCTTGAACACTGATTGGATTTTCAGGGTATACCCTTGAAAATCGTGTTTTTTGGCGAAATTGAAAGGTAGGCGAAAGCTTCGCTCCGGTAAGGTCGCATCCATTACAACGACTAAGATCCTCCTGGAGGCGAATCAATGACTATCCACATGAAACTACGGGTGCTACTGGCCAGCAGTATTCTGGGCTTGAGCAGCCTGAGTGGCGTACAGGCCCAGCAACCCTCCAAGCCTGAGTGTATTGCTCCAGCACAGCCAGGCGGCGGGTTTGACCTGACCTGTCGTGTGGCCGTGAACGGTTTTCTGGAAACCAAGCTGCTGGAAAATCCCATGCGCACCGTCTATATGCCCGGCGGTGTAGGGGCGGTGGCCTATAACCATATCGTGGCGCAGCGTCCGGGCGACGGCAATGCGATTGCTGCTTTCTCGGGTGGCTCCCTGCTGAATCTGGCACAGGGCAAATTTGGCAAATATTCGGTAGAGGACGTGCGCTGGCTGGCGTCGATTGGCAGTGATTATGGCGTGACCATTGTGCGTGCGGACTCGCCTTATCAGGACCTGAAATCCCTGATGGAGGCCTTCAAGGCCGACCCGACCAAGATTGTTCTGGGCGCGGGTGGTTCCGTGGGTGGGCAGGACTGGATGAAGGCTGCGCTGACAGCCCGTGCTGCAGATGTGGATTTCCGCAAAATGCGCTTTGTTGCCTTTGAGGGCGGTGGCGAGGCGATGACGGCCCTGCGCGGTGGTCATATTCAGGCCTATATGGGCGATGCAGCCGAAGCTCACACCATGCTGGAGGGTGGGGCGCCTATTCGTATTCTGGCTGTCTTTAACGACAAGCGACTGGACGGTGCACTGGCCGAGATTCCCACGGCCAAAGAGCAGGGCTTTGATATTGAGTGGCCTATTATTCGCGGCTTTTATGTGGGCCCCAAAGTCTCTGACGAACAATATCAGTGGTGGGTTCAGGCGTTCGAGCAGCTGATGAAAACGCCCGAGTTTGCTCGCATGCAAACTCAGCAGGGCCTGTTTCCCTTCAATATGAGCGGCCAGGAACTGGATGCTTACGTAAAACAACAAGTACTTCAGTATCGAGAATTGGCTGACTCGTTTGGCCTGATCAAGAAGTAAGTTTTTACGCTACTCCCGGCCAGTTTGTGCCGGGAGTGCCGCCTGTCTGCCCCGTCGTCCATGGCGGGTGAATCCGGAGATTCCAATCATGACGCTGAATGATCGCGTACTAGGCGTGGGCGCGCTGGTGCTCGCTGCCTTGATCACCGCTTTTGGCTACGACCTAGAGCCCCCATTTTCCTATGAACCTGTTGGGCCCAAGGCCTTTCCCTTATTGCTGGCCTTGATCATTGCTTTATGCGGGCTGCGCCTGACTATCAAAGGTGGTGGTACTGTGCCTGCCAACCCCAATGGAGCCAATGGCCGCATCTTGATGATGGTGGCTTATCTGGCGGCCTATGCCTGGCTGTTTCAGTGGCTGGGTTTCATCATTGCCACCACGCTGATGGCTACTTTGGTAGGCCGTCTGTTTGGCGGTAGCTGGAAGCAGGCCCTGATTGGCGGGCTGGCGATGGGAGTGGGGCTGTTTCTGCTATTTGATTTGGGCCTGGATGTGGTTCTGCCCTACGGCATCCTGGGAGAGTGGTTATGAGCTCGATTCTTGATTATTTGAGCGTAGGCTTTGGTGTTGCTTTTTCTGCCCAGAATCTGCTGGTCGCCGCGATTGGCGCTTTTATCGGCACCATTGTGGGCGTGTTGCCTGGGCTGGGGCCGATTAATGGTGTAGCCATGCTTGTGCCCATTGCCTTTGCCATGAAGCTGCCCCCGGAGTCTGCTCTGATCCTGCTGGCCGCTGTGTATGTGGGTGCGGAGTATGGTGGTCGTATTACCTCCATTCTGATCAATGTGCCCGGTGAAGCGGCAGCGGTCATGACGACGCTGGATGGTTATCCGCTGGCGCGCAAAGGTTTGGCCAGCGTGGCTTTGTCCTTGTCGGCTTTTTCCTCGTTCATCGGGTCCACCATTGCCATCTGCGGCATTGTGCTGTTGGCTCCCATGCTGGCGGGTTGGGCGGTTGCCTTTGGCCCGGCCGAGTATTTTGTGCTGATGGTGTTTGCCTTTTGTGCGCTGACCAGTTTGTTGGGGGATGAGCCAGTCAAAGGTATCCTGGCCGCCATGCTGGGCCTGTTCATTTCTACGGTGGGAGTGGACGCCAACTCGGGGGTATATCGGTACAGCTTTGATATTCCGAACCTGGCTGATGGCATTGATTTTGTTGTTGTCGTGATTGGTTTGTTTGCTGTGGCAGAGATGTTGCAGATGCTGGAAAACCTGTTGGGTGGCGTGTCGATCGAAGTACCTAAAAGCAAGCGCAAGCTCTTTAACCTGAAAGAGCTGGGCATGACCTGGTGGAGCACCGTGCGTGGTGGCGTGATGGGTTTTTTCATCGGTATCCTGCCCGGTGCCGGGGCCAGTGTGGCCTCTGCAGTAGCATACGCCAATGAGAAAAAATATATCGAAGGCAAAGATCCCAATGCCATGTTTGGCCAGGGCGATATGCGTGGCCTGGCTGCGCCAGAGGCGGCCAATAACAGTGCTGCAACCGGCTCCTTTATTCCCATGCTGACACTGGGCGTGCCAGGCTCTGGAACAACGGCGGTCATGATGGGTGCCCTGACGCTGTACAACATCACGCCGGGGCCGGTACTGTTTGAGTCGCAGCCACAGATTGTGTGGGGCTTGATCGCCTCCTTGATGGTCGCCAACGTCATGCTGTTCTTGATGAACGTGCCCATGGTGCGGGTCTTTGCCTCCATGCTGGCTATTCCTCCGCGCCTGTTGGTGCCTGGTATTTTGGCGATCAGCTATATCGGGGTCTATGCCATCAATGGCACGAGCTTTGATCTGCTGCTGGTCGTTGGTATCGGCGTTCTGGGCTACTTCCTGCGCAAGATGAACGTGCCCATGGCACCGATGGTGCTGGGAGTGGTTCTGGGCAATATGATGGAGCAGAATCTGCGTCGCGCGCTGTCCATCACGAACGGTGAAATCGGTATTCTGTTCGAGAGCAAAGTTTCAATTGCCTTGTGGATCGCGGCCGTTTTGGTTAGTGTAGGTCCGATCGTGCTGCGTCGTATTGCAGGGCGCAAGCAACTGCACGACGAGACATAAATAGGGGGACCCCACCGCTTCGGTGGGGCTTTTATCCGGAGAAAGTGCCAGGCTGCGGCCTGGCCTTGTTGTTTTTGTTATGGCTATCTGGTTTCGAATTGCCCTGGGTTTTGGGGTAGCCCTGCTTGGTGCTCTGGTGGCCAGTTGGCTAAGTATGCCTTTGCCCTGGATGTTGGGTGCCCTGATCTTGACGGCAGCTACCAAAATGGCAGGCAGTCCGGGGGCCTGCATGCCGCTGGCGCGCAACGCAGGTCAATGGGTTATTGGGACATCCCTGGGGCTGTATTTCACTCCGGCCATGGTGCATCTGATTGGCAGTAATGCTCTGTTTATAGTGATGGGCATGGTGTTTGCGCTGGTCTTGTGCTGCATAGGTACATTCATGCTGACCCGTTATGCCGGTACGGATCTGCGTACTGCCTGGTTTGCCAGTGCAGTAGGAGGAGCCAGCGAGATGACGGGGCTGGCGGAGCGTTATGGCGCACGTCCGGATCTGGTCGCCTCTGCACATGGTTTGCGGGTGCTGATGGTCGTAGTGATTATTCCCTTCGCGTTCGAGGCTTTGGGCTTTTCGGGGGAGCAGGCGGGAGCTGTCGTACGGCCTGATTTTTTGAACCTTCCTGGCCTGGCTCTGCTGGTGCTGTTAAGCAGTGTGGCCGGCTTCCTCTTTCAAATCTTGCGTTTGCCCAACCCTTGGGTGCTAGGCCCTTTGTTGGTGGTGGCCATTCTTACGTATAACGACATTATTTTGTCGGGCCTGCCGATACAAATTTCCAACTTGGGGCAGCTGTGCATTGGCTGGGCTCTGGGCGACAAGTTCGGGCCGGACTTTTTCCGTCGTGCTCCCAGGTATTTGGGGGTAGCTGCCATCAGTAACCTGATCAATCTGTGCTTGGCGTTTGCCTTCGCCTATGGCCTGTATAGGCTTTCCGATATTGCCTATCCCACGTTGGTGCTTGGCGTCAGCCCAGGCGGCATTGCAGAGATGGCGATTACCGCCAAAGTGCTGCAACTGGGAGCGCCGATGGTGACCTCCTTTCAGGTGGCGCGCATGGTTTGCGTGTTGGTGTTGACCGGACCTTTATATACCCGTCTTGCCCGCCACTTGAAACTGAGTTGAGGGCTGTTCGTATCAGCCTGATGAAAAAAGCCCGGTGTCTGACCGGGCTTTTTTTGCATCAAGAAAGGGTGGCTTGCGGCAGAGGGTTAGCGGCCTGGCGTGACTTTGCCATGCTCGCCGATCTCGGTCAGGCGCTCGCCCATCAGGGTGGCTTTCAGCATTTTTCCGGCTTGTGCCAGCTTGCCTTCGCGCACGCTCCAGTACTCCGCACTCTCAATATGCACGCACACCAGCGCCAGATCGGGGTCGGTAATACCCTCGGCAAACCAGGCTTCAGTCATGGTGTTCCAGAAGCGTTCTTTCTGGTTCATGGAGTCGACCACGCGGGCCATACCGGACACCGACACATAGGTGTCGCTTTTAGGATCGGCATAGCTGACGTTCACATGCGGATTGGCGGTCAGATTACTGACCGGGTCACTGCTGCGCGACATGAAGAACCATAGCTTGTCATGCTCATAGTCCTCTTGGGTTGACCCCATTTTTGCCTTCTGGGTTGTCATGGGCCAGGCATGAAGTTCGCCATTGGCCGCATGGGTGACGAACATCGCAAAGCGGATGTCCTTGATAATCTCTTGCAGATGTTCAAAGGAAGATTCAATTGTTTCGTTCATGGCATCTCCTTGAGAAGGTTGAAGAGTTAAGACTGCTTACTTAATCACCCCGCAAGCAAAGCGTCCGCCACCGCCGCCCAGGGGCGCGGGGTGGTCGGAGTGGTTGTCACCGCCTTCGTGAATCATCAGGGAGCGGCCCTTGATCTGATCCAAGGACTTCAGGCGTGGGGCCAGAACGGGTGTGCTGGCGGTACCGTCAGCCTGTACATACAGGGCGGGCAGGTCGCCCAAGTGGCCGTTGCCCCATGGGAAGCCGTGCTTGCCGGTTTTTGCAGGATCCAGGTGGCCGCCCGCTGCTCCGGCAGGCGTTACCTTGCCGTCTTTTTCGCTGGGGGCGCAGCTGGCGTTCTCATGCACATGGAAGCCATGTACACCGGGTTTCAGGTTTTTCAGGTCTGGCGTGAAAACCAAACCATGTTCTGTCTGACGGACGCTAACCTGGCCGATCTGTTCGCCAGCACCGCTTTCGGTAGCCATATTCATGGGAATGATGACATCGGCCAGCGAGGGGGCGGATAAAGCAAGGGTGGCGCCTGCGGTGGCCAAGACCATTGCGCATCGCGCTTTGAAGGAAGAAAAACGCATAAGGCTGATTCCTTTGCTGAAATAAAACAGAAGGTTAGATCAGCCTAGCATTGCAGCCGCGCCATACAGTTAAGAGACGTTTCTCTTTGTCAGTAAAGTCGGCTCGGAAAAGAGATCAACCGTGGGCGGTACGCTGGTGGTTCCGAACGTGTCGACAAGCTGTGTCTTGGATTCCGTCATGCTGAAAAATATTTTGACGATTAGATGCCAGTTCCAAGCCGTTGCCCTGACTTCGTGCCAAAGCGATACAGTATGAAGAAAAAGGCCAGCCGGAATCAGTCCTCTGCTTCCACCTCTTCCACGGACAGCAGTTCCTGGTGGTCGAAGTACAGATGGGAGCTGATTACGGGCGAGGATTCGTCGGCCTGCGCACTTAGTTCCAGGCAATCGCCGGACAGATAAAGATCAGTCAGCCGAGCGGGCTTGCCATTCATCCAGATTTTCCCGCTGACATCCTGATATCGCTGCTTGAGCTGCAAGCGATAGTCCGTCCCGTCCAGACCTTCCCATTCCCATTCGCCTGCCACCTGCGCGGGCACAATCCATTTGTAGATTTTGATGCCGCCTACATGCAGGATTTCGTCGGCTTCCCAGTCTCCCATATCAAAGGCGTGCGACACAATGCGCGCACCGGGTCGCAGCTCCTGCAACAAGCGCGGGCGCAGGATGGCATTGATGGTGTCCATCAAGTACAGCGTCACGATGGTGGCCTGGCTGAAGTCTGCGGTAAACAGATCCTCTTCCACAAAGTCCACCAGATACTCCACGCCGGCATGGCCGGCTTGCTCCATGGCATCGGCAACGCGCAGCGGGTCCAGTTCGACGCCTATGCTGGTGCAGTGGTATTTTTTGGCGGCCGCAATGACAATGCGCCCATCGCCACAGCCCAGGTCATACAAGACGTCCTTGCGCCCGGTTTGAGCCAGTTGCAGCATGGTGTCGATGACGCGGTCGTCGCTGGGGACGAAGGGTACGTCCAGAAAAATGTCAGGTTCCACGATGGAATGGTCGTCAAGGTCTTTAATCAGGTCTTTGAACAATAGCGGTCCTTATCAATGGTGTTGGGCGAAAATTCGTTTAAATTCGGCTAACTATAGTTTAAACCACAGCAAAGTAAGCCAAAATTCGCTTTTTGTGTGGATATGGACGATCATCAGTCTATGTCAGACTTATATGGCTCGACCTCATCCACGCCCGCCAAGTTAAAAACCCGTCTCCAGCATATACGAATCTCGCCCAGAGAATCGTTACGTATTCGTTCCTTGGCCGATCACATGCAATATGCTGACCCGTTGGGACATGCACAGTCTCTGGGCATAGGCCCGGCTGTCTGGCCCTTGTTTGGCCTGGTATGGCCGTCCAGCATTCAACTGGCGCGCAAATTGAAAAATCGTCCCATTCGGGCGGATGAAAGCATTCTGGAACTGGGCTGCGGATTGGGCCTGACCAGTCTGGTGATGCATAAACGTGGCGCGCAAATCCACGCCAGCGATTGCCATCCCATGGTGCCGCATTTCCTGAAGCTGAATCAGGCATTGAATGGCTTGTCCGATCTGCCGTATGTCCATGCCCAGTGGGGGGAGCAATCTTGCCCTGATTTATTGGCTTCTTTGGGGCTGAAACCCGCCCGGCAGCGTTATGACCTGATCGTGGGCAGTGACCTGTTGTATGAAGGGAATACGCCCGCCCAATTAGCCCAACTGGTAGACCAGCGCGCGAAGAAACAGGCCGAAGTCTGGGTGGTAGACCCGGACCGGGGGCATCGCAACAAATTTACTCAGGAAATGTCGCGCTACGGTTTTGAGCTGGTACGACAGGTCTGCTTGCGCGATCGTCCCATTTTGATGCCCGAAGGCAAGGAGGTGTCTTACAAGGGGCGCTGCTTGCAGTATCAGCGCAGTTAGAAAAAACACATCACCCCAAGTGTTTTTACCTGAGGGGCTGGAGTCGGTAAGCGCTGGCAAAAGCCCCACACAAATCGGTCCCGTGTCCGATTTGTGTGGGGCTTTTCTATATTCAAACAGGTTTGCTTGAGGCCGGCTGCTTTCTCAGGGATTCGGCGGCGCAAAAGGCGAGGGCGCTGATGGCCGTGGCGGTCGTTGCGGATAAGCCGAGGTCCCGAAGTTCGAGCCCATGCGATTGCTGCTTGTTGCCGGATTGACCAAACCCATTGCATTCGGGCCTTTCTGGATGATGGCTTCAGACCCTATTCCTGGCGCCCCGGGTGTTGGGCCTGCTTTGGGCTGCATTTGCTGGCTCAAGCAATCGTAGGACAGGGCCGCCTGTCCATCCACTACTACACTGACACAGCCGGGAGACACATCGGACGGGGGCCTTTTTGCGCCTTCAATCTGCGCGTTTTCCTGTGCCATGCTGCCTGCCTGAACCAAAAACAATAAGAAGAAAAGGAGAGGGCGCATAGGGTGGTGCCAATAAAAAGAAGTCACACCATAACGGCGTTCGGGTTCCACACACCCTAGCGCAAGCTTTCTCTTTTCTGGGTGAAGTTTTCATGACAAAGGCGGCGTATTTTGCCGCTGTCATGGGGGCAGGCACATCGCGCCGTTGGGGACGAGTCCGCTTGGTTGGCCCCCGCCGCCCAGAAAGAATTATGAAGTTTTTGTTACAAACGAAAGTTTTCGATTTCTGCTGCGTCTAGATGTCAACGAGTCGCGCGGCGTGTCGTCCCAGCAGGGGTACACCGACACAGCGCTCATCAGATTGAGGATCGGAAGCATCGTGATGCCAGCAGAAATTTCAGGGCGCAACGTCCGTTTGTCCGGGTGGAGGGGCCACCCCTTTTGTGCTGCGCCAGTGATGGCGCTGGCTTTGTTGCTGCCTCATAGTGCCTTTGCGCAGGCTCAGGGCAAGGTCAACATCAATGAATACATTGTGCGTGGCAATACCGTGCTGGATGCCCGCAGCATTGAAAAAGCGGTCTACCCCTTTTTAGGCCCCGAACGCAGCCTTGAGGATATTGAAAAAGCGCGCGACGCCTTGCAGGAAGTCTATAACGCGCAGGGCTATCAGTCGGTTTACGTGGACCTGCCCGAGCAGGCGGTGGCCGATGGCGTGGTGTTTTTCCAGGTCACGGAAACCAAGGTAGGCCGTGTGCGCGTGGTCGGTGCTGAACACTATTCGCCGCTGGCCATTCGTGACGGCGTGCCGTCCTTGCAAGAAGGTCAGGTGCCGGATTTCAGCAAGGCGCAGGCGGAACTGGCGGAGCTCAATCGCGGCGCCAGTCGTCAGGTCATGCCGATGGTGAAAGAGGGGCGTGTGCCCGGCACCATGGACGTGGATCTGCGCGTTGACGACAAAAGCCCCTGGAGTGCCAGTGTGGGCTTGAACAATGATTACAGCGCCGACACCAGCAAGCTGCGCGGCATGGTCACTCTTGGCCACGACAATCTTTGGCAAAGCGGCCATACCTTCTCCCTGACCTACTTCACAGCTCCGCGTGATATGCAGGATGCCAAGGTCTGGTCGGCGGCCTACACCATGCCTTTGTCCCCGCGCTGGAGCCTGGCGTTCTCTGGCTACAAGTCTGACAGCGACGTCTCGACTGTTGGCGGTACCAATGTGCTGGGCAAGGGCCAGTCTTACGGCATTCATGCCACCTATACCTTCCCGCAGTCCGGCTCCTGGTATCACACCGCCTCGATCGGCATGGACTACAAGGATTTTGAAGAACAAACCCGCTTTGGGGAGACCAGCGACCGCGTGCCGCTGACCTATCTGCCCTTCACGCTGGCCTATAACGGCTACCGCTACACCGAAGATTCGCAAACCAGTGTCGGCCTGACCTTGACGGGCGCCAGCCGCAGCCTGTTTGGCCTGAACAGCGAATGGGAAGAGTTCGACTACAAGCGCTGGATGGCCAGCCCCAGTTTCATGGTGTTCAAGGGCGATCTGAACCACACCGAAACTTTTGCCAAAGACTGGCAGGCCTATGGCCGAGTGGGCTTTCAGATTGGTTCAGGTGCTCTGGTTTCCAACGAACAGTTTTCGGCCGGTGGCGCGACCAGCGTGCGCGGTTATCTGGCCGCTGAGCGCAGTGCAGACGATGGCTGGATGGCCAGCGTCGAACTGCGCACCCCCTCGCTGGCCCGCTGGATTGGCCCCTCGGTTAACGAGTGGCGCTTCTACGCCTTCAGCGACGTTGCGCGTTTGCGCTTGCGTGACCCCTTGCCTGAGCAGGAGTCCAGCTTTCATCTGGCCAGTGTGGGCATCGGTACGCGTCTGCAAATGTTTGACTGGCTGTCCCTGCATGCCGACTGGGCTTATCCCCTGACGCAAGGCGTCAACACCGAACGACACGATCCGCGTGTGCACTTCAGCCTGCGCGCCTCCTTCTGACCCCCTTAGCCAGAACAATCTGCCTGATTTTGTTCCCGGAGTAATTCGATCATGAAACGCCTTCTTCTTTTGATGCTTGCCATGATGGTGGGCTGGCTGCCCGCCGTGGCGCAGGCCTGGTGGCAGCCTGACTGGCAGTACCGCAAGCAAATCTCTGTTGATACTACGCCTGAAGGCGCGGCCATCAGCGAAAACGTAGGTCGCACCCCCTTGCTGGTGCGTCTGCATACTGGCAATTTTTCCTTTGATGGCACCAATGAAAATGGCTCGGACCTGCGCTTTGTGTCCGGTGATGATCAGACCGTGCTGAACCACCAGATCGAGAGCTTTGACCCCTTGATGGGCATGGCGCTGATCTGGGTGGATATTCCTGAGGTGATGGCCAGCCAGAAGCAGGATATCTGGATGTACTACGGCAACGAGAAAGCCCCGGTGGCTTCCAATGGCCAGATTACCTTCGATCCCAACTACACCCTGGTCTATCATTTTGATGGCGCTGCTGGTGCACCTTCGCGTGACAGTACGGCGTACACCAACCACGCTCAAACAGCCCCAGCGGGCGTGATTGACGGCGTGTCCGGACGTGCCGCCCAGTTTGTGGGTACAGCGCCCTTGATGCTGCCTGCCAGTCCTTCCCTGGCCGTGCCAGCAACCGGTGCTTTTTCGTTCAGCGCCTGGGTGCGTGCAGATCAGCCCCAAGGCCAGCAATTGGTCTATGCCCGTCGTGATGGTGCCAACAGCTTTCTGATCGGTCTGGACCAGGGCGTGCCCTTTGTTGAGATCAATGGCCAACGCAGTCCTGCCGGTGCCCCCTTGTCGCCCAGCACCTGGCAGCACCTGGCCGTGACAGCCGATGGCAGCCAAGTGATTCTGTACGTCCAGGGCCGTGCCACGGCTTCCCTGAATGCCAGCCTGCCACCACTGAACACGGTTGCCGCTTTGGGTGGTGATGTCCCCGGCACCTTGCTGGCCGCGCCTGCTCCTGTGGCGGCTGAAGTAGTTGGCGCTGAAGGTGCCACGCCCGGTGCAACTGCCTCTGCCGGTGCCGAGGCCACAGCGCCTGTCACCGCTCCAGTCGCTAACTATGCGCCCTTTGTTGGCGCGATCGACGAGCTGCGCTTGTCCAAAACTGCCCGACCTGCTGCCCTGATTTACGCCGATGCACTGGCACAAGGAGCCGAGTCTCGCCTGATTGTGTACGGTGCGGATGAAGAGCAGTCCGGCTTCGGTTTCGGTGCTCTGGGCTTTCTGCTGAAAGCCGTCCCGATGGACGCCTGGATTGTGATCGCCGTGCTGGTCTTCATGATGTTCCAGTCCTGGGTCATCATGTACCGCAAGAGCCGTCAGGTGGGCCGTGTGCAAGAAGCCAACCGTCAGTTCCGTGCTGCATTTGGTGAGTCCGGCGGCAAGCTGGATGCGGTACAGACCGACGCCAAGGCCGAACAGAACTTTGCCCATTCCTCTTTGTGGCGTCTGTACCGCATGGGGGTGAAAGAGCTGCACAACCGTCAGGCCCAGGGCATGAAGGCCTTGTCTCCCAACACCATCGAAGCCATCCGCGCTTCCATGGACGGTGTTCGCACACAAGAAAATCAGGCACTGGGTGCACGTCTGGGCATTTTGTCCAACGCGATTGCCGGTGGCCCTTACATCGGTCTGCTTGGCACGGTGTTGGGGATCATGGTGGTGTTCCTGGGAACCGCGATGGCGGGTGATGTGAACATCAATGCAATTGCTCCCGGTATGGCTGCTGCCTTGCTGGCGACTGCAATGGGTCTGTTCGTCGCGATTCCGGCCCTGTTTGGCTACAACCGCCTGATTGGCCGCAATAAAGATGTCAGCGCGGATATGCGTGTGTTTGTGGACGAGTTTGTGACTCGCCTGGCTGAAATTCATGGCCAGAACAGTGCGCCCGGCAAAACCAAACACGACAAGCATGAGGCGGCATTGGCTCAAGGCGCTGACCTTGATCTGGCCAATACCCAGGCTGCTGGCTCGGCATAAGGAACGGACATGGCAGCCCTACGAGACGACGATGATGACGGCGCAGCCGTTGACGGCATCAACATTACCCCGCTGGTTGATGTGCTGATGGTGGTGCTGGTCATGTTCATCCTGACCGCCACCGCACAAATTTCCGGCATTCAGGTGAATTTGCCCAAGGCCAGTTCCACCGTGTCCCTGGTTCAACCCAAAACCAAAGCCATCTCCGTGAACGAAGCGGGCCAGGTGTTTCTGGATGCCTATCCGGTGACCCTGCCCGAGCTGGAAGACCGCTTGCGTACCGAGAAAGCCCTGAACCCGGATTTCCCGGTCATTGTGCGCGGCGACAGCATTGTGCAGTACCAGAAAGTGGTGGAAGTGCTGGATGTGTTGCGGCGCTTGGAACTGTCCCAGGTCGGTCTGGTGACCGGCAAACCTCAGTAAGTTAATTGGTGTTCTAACGATGTTGCCAAACTCATCCAAACCGCAAGCCAACCAACGCGCACGCTGGCGTCGGCTGGCCATCAGGGGGCTGGTTGTGGTGCTGGTGGCGCTGCTGGGCTGGTGGGTCTGGAAATGGGCCAACGACATGGCAGGGATCAAGCGCCAGGTGCCCAAAGAGCCCATGTTGATTCCTTTGCCGCCACCGCCTCCTCCGCCGCCCGAACCCGAGCCGCCACCGGAGCCTGAAGAGCCCAAAGAAGAGGAAGTGGTCGAGCCGGAGCCTGAACCCGAGCCTACGCCGGTTGAAGAGCCCCAACCGCAGGATGAAGCGCCACCTACGCCATCGGACGATTTGTCAGACCCGATGCAGATGGACAGCGACGCCCAGGCCGGTACTGACAGTTTCAACATCAGTGCCGGACAGGGACGAGGCATGGGCGGCAGTGGCGGTGGCCGTGCAGGCAATGCCACCTATAGCCAGTACCTGGCCTATGCGCTGCAAAAAATCCTGCGTGAGGACAGCCGCACCCGCAACTTGGTCTACCGCGTTCAGGTGCAGTTGTGGTTGACCGAAGACGGGTCCATTACCCGTGTCGCCCTGGCGCAGTCCTCGGGCGATACCGAGATTGATGAGGCCTTGGTAGCTGCCTTGCGTGAAGTCGGGCGCTTGAGCGAGCGGCCACCGGCGTCGGTAAGCATGCCTATCCGAGCCCAGGTAACGGGTCGTAGGCCCAGTTGATTGTCTGCCTTTTTTGACCGAATGATTTGGAGTGCGCTTTTCATGAAAACCCATCCTAGTCGGCTGGCTTGCGCGGTGGCGCTGGCCTTGACCTGCACCGCTGGCCCTGTGCTGGCTCAGGCGCCATCCCAGAACGCCACCGTTAACCTGATTCGTCTGCTGGTGCAGCAAGGCGTCTTGCCCCAGGCTCAGGCCGATGCCCTGGTGGCTCAGGCCGAGGCGGAAGCGGCCCAGGCTCGTAAAGCCGATATTGGTGCAGCAGGTGCCGCCCAGGCCCGGCCAGGTGATGTGCGTGTCACGTACATCCCGGAGACGGTGCGTGAGCAGATCCGCGAAGAAGTGAAGAATGAAGTGATGTCGCAAGCCAAGGCCGAGAACTGGGCCCAGCCCAACACCTTCCCGGACTGGGTGTCGCGCATCACGGTTGAAGGCGATGTACGCGTGCGTAACGAGTCGCGCCTGATGGATGGCGCGAACAGTAACGAGTTGATCAACTTTGCGAAGTGGAACGACAACGGCCCCATTCCTACCGTGGTCGAAAACAAGCCCTATGGTTTGAAGATTCCTTATCTGAACAGTCGCCAGGACCGCCGCAACCTGTGGCGTATCCGTGCTCGTCTGGGTGTGAAAGCGACGCTGTCCGAGCGTTGGGAGGCCGGTATCCGCCTGGCTACGGGCAGCGATGACAATCCGGTGTCCACTTCCGATACGTTGGGCAACGGCATGGGCAAGAAGCACCTGTGGCTGGATCAGGCCTACTTGTCTTACCGTCCTGCCGATTGGGCCACCATTGTGGCGGGCCGTGCCTCCAGCCCCTTTGATTCCACGGATCTGCTGTGGTCGTCTGACTTGAATGTCGATGGGATTTCTGCTGCCTTCAAGCACGCGATGTCGGATCGTCCAGTGACCGTCTTTGGCAATCTGGGTGCTTACGCGCTGGAGTACGCCAACACGCCATGGGATCGCAACAGCCTGTCCGAAGGCTCCAGCGAAAACAAGTGGCTGCTGGGTGCGCAGATCGGTGCTGAATGGAAGATCAACCAGCGCAACAATCTGCGCGGCAGCGTAGCGTACTACCACTTTGACAATATCGCCGGCCAGCGCTCCAGCGCGTGTACTTTGTACTCGTCCAGCGATGTGTGTGACACAGACTGGTCGCGTCCGGCCTTCATGCAAAAGGGCAATACCGTCTTCCTCTTGCGTGACATCCGTCAGTGGTCGGCAGATCCCAAGAACTGGAACGAATGGCAATACGTGGGCCTGGCCTCCAAGTTCAACTTGCTGGACGTGAACATGCGCTGGGATACCGAAGTCATGAATGGCTTGAACCTGCGTTTGGCCGGTAATTACGTGCGTAACCTGGCTTACGACAGCAACAAGATGGCGGATCGTGCCGGTGGTTTGTACAACATTGCCTCCAACGGTACTTACGATGCCTCCGGTAACCCGACCGGTATCGAAAGCGGCGGCAATGCCTGGATGGTTCAAGCGACCTTGGGCAGCAGCCTGGGCTTGAAGGACAAGGGCGATTGGCTGGCTTTTGCGGGCTACAAGTACATCGAACCGGATGCCATGCCCGATGGCTATAACGATTCTTCCTTCCACTTGGGTGGCACCAATGCACGTGGCTACTTCCTGGGTGCAGGTTATGCCTTCGAGAAAAACGTAACCGGCCATCTGCGCTGGAGCAGCTCCAAGGAAGTCTATGGCGCACCGCTGTCTATCGACATCATCCAGCTTGAACTTAACGCCAGGTTCTAAGCCATGAAGATATTGAACTCATCCTGGAAGCCGTGTGTGCAGCCAAGTGGGCGCAAGCCTTTTCTCATGACGCTGGGCGCGCTGCTGCTGGCGGGCCTGGGCCAATGGGCTGGCCCAGCCATGGCACAAAAATCGGATATGGAGGAGCGGCTGCGCACGCAGTTGCGCTCCAGCACGCAGCAATTGCAGCAGTTGCAAAGCCAGCAAGCGCAGTTGACGGCCGCTAAGACGGCTGCAGAAACCGAACGTGATGCGGCCCGCAAGGAGGTCGAGCAACTGAAGGCCCGTTTGGACAAGGCCAGCAAGCAGGCGCAAAGCTTGCAAGACGAGCAGGAGGGCATCAAGACCTCTGCGCGTCAGCAAGTGGCGGCAGCGCAATCGCAATTAGGCCGTGCGCGTAACGAGTTTGAAACCTTGCAGGTGCAAGCTCGTGCCACTGAAACGCAGCGTGCCAGCCTGGCGTCCAGTCTGGCCCAGCGCGAAGAGGAACTGGGACTGTGCACGGCAAAAAACAAGGAATTGTATGCAGCCGGGAAAGAAATCCTGGCGGCGTATGAGCAGTTCAGCACGGGCGACTTGCTCAAGATCCGACAACCGCTGGCCGGCTCTGCACGCGTGAAGTTCGACGAGCACGCGCAGGCGCTGGGCGACAAGCTTTACGACGGCCTGTACACGCCCGGTGCCACGTCGTCGGAACAGCCGCCTGTCGCGCCCTGAGCCTTATTGATTGATACCCACAAGGAATATGTATGACTGACTCCCAAACCATCCAATCCGTCTCCTTGAAGCAATTGCAGGAGTTGTTGCAACAGATGGGCTATCGCGTGACCGAGTCCGAGCAGGCTGGGAATCGCCAGCTTTTGTCGGCTTCGCAAGGCATTGGTTTTGCGCTGCGCCTGGGTAATCCTGCGCATGAGGCGGACCAGGCACTGGATTACACCTTGAGCTGCGCTTTGCGCGTTCAAGGCGAGATGCCTGCCGGTATCGAATCGGCCTGGAATATTGGCAAGCGTTTTGCTCGCTTGGCGGTACAAGGCGAGTTTCTGGTGCTGGAAATGGACGTGATCGTGGCCGGTGGCGTTGCACCAAGCTACCTGCAAGCTACCGCTGAGCTGTGGGACCGCTTGTTGCAGGAATTCCTGCTGTTTTTGCGTCAGCATGCGGCGGCCAATAATGAAGCCCAGAGTGCCGACAAGGGTGAAGCGGTTACTGTTCAGCCAGAAGTAGCCCAAGAGACTACTGCGCCTGTCGACGCTGAACAAACTGAAGCGGCACAAGCTTGAATCAGGTGAGCACGATGACACACCCCAAATTTCTGCTGCAAAGTGTGCTGGCTCTGAGCCTGTCGGCCCTGTTGGTGGGTTGTGGGAAAAATGGCGATGCTCAAGCCCAGCAGCCGCAAGCTGCCGGGCAACAAAGCAGCGCTCCGGCATCGACGGCAAAAAGCAGTGCTGCGACGCCGGCGGTCGCCACGCTGGGACAGGTGGTGGTCAGCCAGGACGAGCTACAGCAGTTCCTGCAGGTTTTGCCCGCAGCCCAGCGTGAAGCCATGCGTAATGATCGCGTGGTGCTGGAGCAGTGGCTACGCAGCCGCCTGGCCGAGAAAGCCGTGGTAGAGCAGGCCAAGGCTCAGGAATGGGACAAGAAGGCCGAGATACGCAGTGCCATTGAAGAAGCGCAGAATCAGGTGATCCTGCGCAGCTATCTGCAATCCGTGTCTGAACCTGCAGCGGATTACCCGTCCGAGCAGGATCTGCAAACGGCTTATCAGGCCAATCAGGATCAGTTCCAGTTGCCGGCCATGTATCGCTTGAGCCAGATCTTTTTAAGCGTGCCGGACAAGGACGAACAGGCTTTGGCGCAAGCGAAGAAACGGGCCGATGCCTGGGTCAAGCAAATGCGCGAAGGCAAGGCGGATTTTGCGGCGCTGGCCAAAGAGCATTCGGACGAGAAAATCAGTGCCGAGCGGGGTGGCGACAATGGCTTTTTACCGATGAGCCAGCTAGTGCCTGCCATGCGTGCCACGGTTGCCAAGCTGGAACCGGGCCAGCTGAGTGATCCGATTGTGCAGGCCGATGGTGTGCATATTCTGCAATTGACTGATCTGCGCCCGGCCAGCGTGCGTTCGCTGGAGGAAGTGAAGCCGGCGCTACGCGATGCCTTGCGTCGTCAGCGACAGCAGGAAGCAACGCAGGCCTATGTGGCTGGCATGCTGGATGCCGATACGGTAAGCGTGGATGGCAAGGTGTTGAGTCAGTTGTTGCAGCAGACCCCATAGTCTTGAACCCTGGGGGTGATGCTGGCTGTTTGTACCGGGAAAAATGTTGCAGGCAGCAGGCAGCAGGCAGCAGGCAGCAGGCAGCAGGCAGCAGGCAGCAGGC